>VAPM010314142.1_pt1 | contig 30068 bp, 24 predicted proteins | sample 3395091 | NCBI WGS metagenome assembly VAPM01 (sample SAMN08290445, study PRJNA428436) | hydrothermal vent metagenome | isolation source: Deep-sea hydrothermal vent chimney 3 | place: Pacific Ocean: Juan De Fuca Ridge
GTGTCCTTTTTCGTTTCCTGTTTCATATTCCCGTGATAAAGTTTTGCGTGGTAAAAATAACAAATTATCTTTAAATGGTTTAAATAGAAATTATATTTTTTCTTTTTTGTCAGGTAAAAGGGCTCTGTTATGCAAAAACCTGCTGTTGTTGGTACTCCCGGAGTTTTTCTGATACTTTTTCAGGGAGACTTCGGTTCTCACGCTCCGCTTTGAGCGATGGCGCTCAAAGTTTGTACCGGGCAAACCTCCACAGGCTGCCCATTATACCTTTGTTTCGGAAAGCCGTGTTCCGTCGCCTGAGGTGAGTCTTCTGCCATCCTTACCGCAGATTGATAATGAATAGTGAACTACATAGTATTGAGTACCAGCTGTTTGGTGGCGGTATACTGTCGAACAGAAAACAATATAATCGGATTTCGGTGTAATAGACAAAATTGAGGCCGGGATTTTGCGGTATAAAATAGAGCTGTTAATTTTTTGAGTAATAACCTATGGAATTTGTCCACTTGCCGTTGGATGGTTTTAAGGCTACAATTAAAAGTTCGTGAAAGCTGTAAAAAGGACTGTTTACTTTCAGCATATAGTCGCCAAACCTCTTCCTGATTTATCTGTTTTTCGTTTGAAAATTGCTTGCCACAGGTTAGACATTTATATTGCTGAAAGCCTTTATATCTCCCGTTCTTTTTGATGTTTTTTGAACTATGGTAAAAGTAAATTTTTGTTTTATAACTTTAGAATGCTGTAAAAATACTATTATCAGTCAGGTACAGCGATTTTAGCCTCAATTTCGTCCATTAAGCCTACATTTCCCTGGCTCTTATCCGACACGCCAAAGGTGAATTAATCGGGTTAAAACAGGCTTGTAAGAAGAGGGTCAATCTACTTTCGGATGGGGAGAGAAGTTCATAAAAGCGATTTCATTTTCAATGTCATCCCGAATACTTCGGATAGTTTTCTCGGACAGAATCTTGTAGAAATTTCCTTTAACAATCTGGTACTCTCTGTGTATGGGGCAGGGTTTATCCTCGTTGCATTCATACAACCCCAGACCGCAAGTATTGAAAAATTCAAGCCCTTCGGTGGCGTCGATGAGCGAAAGCAGGGAAATATCCATTGCCTTCTCGTCGATGTAAAAGCCGCCGCGTGGCCCCTTTGCAGATTTAATAATATGCTTTTTGACAAGGCCTTGCAAAATCTTACCGAGATAATGCTCGGGAAATCCTAAATCAGTTGAGATTTGCTTAATTCCCAGTTTTTTTTCTTCCGGGGCATGTATTGATAAATAAGCCACAGCCCTGATGGCGTATTCGGTTGATCTTGAAAAAAACATAAATGCTTGTAGTTAAATTATTATTCGTCAGTCTTAATTTTTACAATTTTGCCGCAAGTTTGATAAGATTATCTCAAAATTACTACTTTATTGATGTTACAGGTTTTCAAGGGCCTCTCTTCCTGCCTCGGTAATCATTTCCGGCGACCACATGGGTTCCCAAACCACTTCCGCATCAACTTTAATACCCGGAAAGTTAGCTTTCAACACAACTTCCACATTCTGAATTATGGTATCACCAAGCGGACATCCCCGTGTGGAAAGAGTCATGACAATCCCAATGGACTGTTCGTCTTCGTTATAATTAATTTCATAAACCAGTCCCAGATCAATGATGTTGACGGCCACTTCCGGGTCGACCACTGTTTTAAGGAGTTGTGCAATTTCCTTTTCCTTATCGGTAAGATGCTGTATGTCACTCATTTTCTATGATTTTTTCTTTGTGAAACACTATTTTAAAAACATTGTAATTATAAAGAACCGCTGTTATAATAAACAGGGCTGCTGCCGATTGGATTAACCATACCTGATCTGCTAACTCTCCTGTAATTAAAAACAAAAAAGCCACGAGAAAGGTTTGGTTGTGAATACTTGCAACACGATCCGAGTATAACTCCTGAGGTAAAGGGATTTTTTGTTTTCCTACTTTGGCCTGGTATTTTTGAAGCCATACGATAAATGGTAGCGTTTTATAAGTTTGTCCAAGGATGAGCGCACTCAGGAACCCGAAAATAATGCTCATCACAAAGGCGATGTCAATACGGTACTGAAAAGTAGCAGTAAACCGGGGACTAATCACAGCAAAAAGAGCTAGCAACAAAATAAAAGCCAGTATGATAAAAGCTGATTTGGAAAGCTTCATACCCACATCTAAGTTTTTGCGGAAGCGATGCTTAAAGGCATAATAATTAAAGCGTAAAAACAGACCTATTCCTACGAAAATGGGTGCGGATGCGGTAATAATAGCCCATGAATGAGGGTAGAAATAAAAAATGCTCACCAGCAAGACTATACCGGCATTGAGTAAATAATAAGTATATTTTAGTAAATAATCGGGAAGCTTGTGTATGATAAGGAACATGGGCATGAGCTTACTTGACACGCCGATGACCAGAAACAAAAACCAACCCGTAATACCCAGGTTAACGTGCATCTTTAGTAAGTCGATTGTGCTAACAGGGATAAATGGTCTGGCAAAATTAATGATGAGAATAATGGCGATGGAGACGGTAAGTAAAAGGTAAATGATAGCTGTGATAATAAAAATATTTCCCATATCCATTCTTTCCGATTTAGCGGCACTTTTCAATGTGTTAATTGCAAAAAGTATGACTGCTACCAGAATAAGAGTACCTGACACCTCAAACCATAGCCAGTTTTGGCTATTATCGAAAGTAGCTTCCCAAAAAGAGGAAGCCAAAATTATCACGCCGGTTCCGAAAAGATAAAAAGTAATCCTTGCCAGCACCTCACTGAAAAGCTTGACCTCCATCACCACGGGAATCAACTGATACAGCGAGCCGAAGATGATCATAGTGATAAAGCCTAACACCATTAAATGTGTCAGGGCAAGCATCTCAGGGTTAAGGTGATAAGGAAGAACAAGCTTGGGAGCAGCCAATAACATAACCACCGAAGATACCAGAAACATAAGGGCGGCAAAGGCGAAATGTGGCAATACCACCGAAGGGGAGGGGGCATTCTTTGTATTCAGTCCGGTTGCCATTATTTATAAATTATTAGTTTCATATTGTATTCATCAATGGGCTTTTTCACGAGTTTATAACCCCTGTTTTCTAATTCAGGAAGCAGATATTGTGGTAACCGTTTGTGATGCACATAAAGTGCTTCTCCTTCCTTCAACTTTTCAAGAGCCTCTAAGGTGACCACCATAGGCATGGGCATTTCCAGCGTACGGACGTCAATTTCTGTCAACTTCCCTTTAAAACGATTCTCAATGCTCTCAAAGTCTTCGGTTTCTTTTCCTTTGGCATCTGTTATTTCGTTGGTTGGAATAGTGGCAGAGCCTGCTTTTTGCAGGTAACAGTAAACAACGCCGGGTTCCGGTCTTTCGGTATGGTAAATATAACCGCGTTTTTGCAAGATATTCAAAAGAGGTACCGGCTCGAAGGTGTTGATAATTAATAATGTTTCCTCCTCTTTCATCCCCTTAATCGTTTTCATTATTTCATCAAAAGGATCTACTCCTCCCGAAAGAATAGGCCGTACATCTAAAGTGACAATATTTTTTTTATCCATGACAGTGTTTGTTTTGTTTTCTTGTGAAACTTTTTTTTCTTTCTGACTAAATTCTACTTCGTAACCATTTTCCTGAAGTTTTTTCAGGAATTCTTCCGTACTGATACCACCAATTCTGGCGGCATCAGTAACATTTACCCGTGAAGCTAATACTTTGGCTAAAATTGGATTTTTCAATTTCCTGAAATGCCTGTTGATGGAAGCAATCACATCAATAGCTTTCTTATCATATTTAATGATCTCTGATATTTTTGTTTTAGCGGTAATCTTCATTATTATCATTTACTTTTCGATGGCAAAAATACAGATTTTTATTATAAAAAGAGTTTAAGGTCTTTTATTATTTTATTTTTTTGAGACTGATTGAGTCCTTTGCAATGCGAAAGGTTTTGTTTCAGGTTGAGATAAATCTTATATCAGATTCAGGTCATTAGGAAAAGTAATGGCAATTTTGCCGGAGGGCTTGAGATGCTTAAAGAGACCTTTGGGAAATGCGATTATTATTTTATCTTTCCGGTATCAGACTTTCAATTAATTTCAGCAGTTCTTCCTGAGGGAAGGGGTTGGAGATTGTACCATTACAGCCCGCCTCAGAGGCTGCCTTGTCACCAAGGGGCGATGACTGGAATGACTGGGCAATTATGATAACTTTATTATTGAAGGTTCTGATCTTTTTGACGGTTTCCAGCCCGCTGGCATCAGGTAGGCTTACGTCTATTAGTATCAAATCGATGTCCGAATTATTCTGGCAGATTTTAATAGCTTTTGCCCCCGTTTTTGCATAAAGAATCTCTTTTGCCACCTCCTGCAGTATAATATTAACAAAGGAGGCTGATGAGTACTCTCTATCTACTACTAATACTTTTAGTTTTTGAGTTAACCTGTAATGGGAATTGTTGTATTCACTTGTTTCAACTTCTTTAACAGTAAAAGGAAGGGTAAAATAAAATTGTGAACCTTCACCTTCTTTAGATTCAACCCAAATATTACCTCCCAGCATTTCCACATAGGCTTCTGATATGGATAAACTCAGCCTGTTGTCTCCGTATGATCTTATTTCTGCTGGGTCTGTTTGTAAAAAATAGTCAAAAATGGCTTTCTGTTTGTCTTTTGGAATTCCTATGCCAGTGTCTTTTACATAAAACTGAAAATGATCATTCTGTTTTGTGTATCCCAGCTCTATTCTTCCATGGCGCGTATTTTTAACAGCATTCTTTACAAGATAAGTGAGTACTTCTAATAACTTTTCCTTATCGGTAGTTAGTGTTTCCTGCTGGTTTGATGGATCGCCATGCAGTACCAATTGCAGTCCTTTTTTTTCTACTTCCGGTTTTAGTAAAGAGAAAGCTGAGCTTAACAGTTCCTCGATATTAATTTCAGAGAGAGAAAGCTGGCTAAGTCCCGATTTAATCATCGATACTTCCAACAGGTTGTGAATAGTATTCAACATGTGTTCACTGCTTTGCCGAATCAGATTAATATGTTCTTGTTGCTCAGATGGTGTAAAGCGAGGTTCCTTTAATAAATCAGAAAAACCAAGGATGGCATTCATCGGGGTCCTGATTTCGTGACTCATGTTGCGTAAAAAGGCAGACTTCATGCGGTTATTTCTTTCGATGTCTTTGTTTGCAATATTTAATTCAATATTGATTCGTTCCAGTTGTCGATAATTTTCCGTTAATTCTTTGTTGAGCCTTTTGTAGTTTTCGTTTAAAGTGGCATATTCCGAAACCTGTTGCTTAAGTTTCAGCTCAATTTCTTTTTGATAGGTAATGTCAACCACATAAACTGCCAGCCCCTTGATATTATTTTCTTCATCATAAACCGGGCTGTAGCGGTTTTCGTAAAATGTTCTTTTCAACTTTTCATCACCATATTCTTCATGTAAAACGAAACTTTCACCGTTTAAAGTCCGTTCAAAATTAGCTTTGGCTTTTTCCTTGTCGGCATTACTTTTTATATAACCGAGCATATTATCCCCTACTTTAATATCAGCGCCCCATATCTCTTTCATGGTCTTTTTGTGAGATTTTGTAAAGTCCATGTAGCAGTAGTCTTTGTTGAGGGCGAAGACTATAATTCCCTGAGGGCTTTCGAGAATAGCGTTCTTTAGTAGAGAGAGTTTTTTAAATTTCTCTTTGCTCTGCTCCGTTTCTTTGATTAGAATTTTTAAACGACCTTTGCTTTTATGCAGCGCTTCTTCAGCCTGTTTCCGTTGGGTGATATCATCATACACGGCTACAATTTCTCCTGAACTCAACTTGAAAACATGGTTTTCACGCCAGCCTGTTATTCTGTTATCTTTGTAAAACGAGATGGGGAAATTTTCTGATATTCCTGTCTTCCAGACTCTTTGGAACACTTCAAAAAGCCCAAATTTTCTTATGCCGGGAAATGTTTCAAGAACACTTTTCCCCACGAGCTGGTTCCGGCTTACCTTGTCAATCTTTTCAGCCGCCGGATTAATATCTGTAAAGATAAAGTCATCACCATTGTTTTTCGCCTCGTAAATAGCTACTCCACTTTGCATTAATTGAAAAAGCCCCCTGTATATTTCATTATTTTTGATTAATGCGCTTTCGACTTGTTCAGCCTTCGTAACTTCTTTCTTTTGTGCTAGACGCTCTTTGTCCATGGTGCTTATTTTAAAAAAAGCATGGCTCCGATGAAAAATTCGCCGGATTATCTCATGTTTTTAAAATTACCTTTTTCCTTTATAAAAAGGATTTTTCAAAACTATGAAAAAACATTCAGAACCCCGCTATTCCTTTCATTTGTTTTACGCTTATATTTATTTCTGTTGGTTTTCAGGTCATAGCCAGGGCTTTTTGAAGAATTATCAGCCAGTTTCCCTTAGGTAATTTAAGGTAAAAGAATAATTAGGATATAACAGAAATTTTCATTTCTTATATTGCAGATATTTTATATTTTTGCGCTGCTAATTTATCAGGAGTCTTGTTCATAAAAGTTGTGGCGCTTTCACACATTGTGAAAAAGGACAAGTAATGGTTTCATGTCTGATTTATAGTGTTTTGGTCCAGTAGCTCAGTTGGATAGAGCAGCAGCCTTCTAAGCTGCGGGTCGTGGGTTCGAATCCCGCCTGGATCACAAATAAGAGTGTGCGGCTGTCACCGGTTGCCGGGATTTAATTATTATTCAATAAAAACCTCAACATCCCTTTCTCATACTTCTTGTGACTTCTGAAACTGTGAGCAAAGCTTATGTCGAGCTCAGGTTAATAAAAACCTATACGGAAGTTGTCCACGTGTCGTTGGATGGTTTTAAGGCTACAATTAAAAGTTTGTGAAAGCTGAAAAAAGGTCTGTTTATCTTACAGTATATAGTCACCAAACCTCTTCCTGATTTATCTGTTTTTCGTTTGAAAATTGCTTGCCACAGGTTAGACATTTGTATTGCTGATAGTCCTTATATCTCCCGTTCTTTTTGACTTTTTTGAGCCACAGTAAAAGCAAATTTTTGTCTCATAGCTTTAAAATGCTGTAAGAATACTATTATCAGTCAGATACAGCAATTTTAGCCTCAATTTTGTCCATTAAGCCCGGATTTGTTGCTCTAAAAGGCCCGCACCACTTTTATAACCTGACCTGTTTTGGAAAGGCTTGCCATAAGCTTTTTCAAAATAGCTGCATTGGGAACAAATATTTTTATACTGATAAAAACAAGCCCTTCATGCGAATGCATGTTGATGGCGTCCATGTCCAGTTTAAATTTTATGGAGACTAACTCTGTAACCATATTTAATAATCCTGGTTTATCCTTAGCCGTTATCTGTAAACTGGCAAGATAGGTTTGTCCTTCTACCGGTTTCCACTTTGTTTTCAGTATATTACGGCCATAAACCGACATGAGCTGAATGGCTTTTTCGCAATCGGTCCTATGTACTTCGGTATTACCACCCGGAATTTCTAAGATAATAACGTTGTCCCCGGGAACAGGATGACAGCATTTGGGAATGATGTACTCTTTTTGATTTCCTGAAAGAGCCAGCTGTGACTCTTTGTGTGGGTTGCCGTGGGGTAGCGCCGGCTTTGCTTGCTTGCCGATAAATGGAATGCGTAAACTTCTTAGCCACCCGGTACGGTCTCCGCCAGGCAGGAGAATACGTTTGAACTCTTCCTCCCCTATTTTTCCGGTAGCCAGAAAGTAATAAAAGTCAATGGGGCTGCTAACCTGACAATCTTTCATCACCTTTTGAATGTTCTGCCCGTTGTATTCAATCTTGAATTGTGCAAAAAGCTCATTTAGTTTTTTTTCGCCGGCTTCTTTATGTTTCTTTCGCTCATTTCTCAGGGCAGTTTTTATTTTTGTTTTGGCTCTTGCAGTAACCACTATTTTATACCAGTCTTCCTGCGGCTCCATAATTTTTGAAGTAATTATCTCAACCTGATCACCGCTTCTCAGTTTATAATCAATGGTAACTACACGCCGGTTTACATTAGCTCCTATCGCTTTGTTTCCCAGGTCACTATGAATGGAGTAAGCAAAGTCCAGAACTGTTGCCTTTTTCGGCAGGGTTATCATATCTCCTTTTGGCGTAAACACGTAAATTTCATCGGAAAAGAGATTTTGCTTAAAATCATCAATAAAACTGATAGACTCCTCGTCGCTGTCGTTTTCCAGCAGCAACTCACGGGTTTTGTTTAACCACACGTCCAGGCTGCCGGGAGATGACGACCTTTTTTTGTATTTTAGATAGGCCGCGTATCCTTTTTGGGCAATTTCCTGCATGCGCTTGCTACGGATATGCACAGCCACCCACCGGCCCTGAGGTCCCATTACCGTGGTGTGAATAGCTTCGTAGCCATTTGCTTTGGGTGTACTCATCCAGTCCAAAAGCCTTTTGTTGTTGGGCTTGTAGATTTCTGACAAAGCAGAATAAACAGCCCAACATTCCAAACTTTCATTTTGGGTTTCGGTGTCCACTATGATGTCCAGACTAAATGAGTTGTAGATTTGCTCGAAAGGTAACTCCAGCCGACGCATCTTTTGCCATACCGAATAAGTTGTTTTTTCGTTTATCAGCAATTGAAATTTCAGCCCTTTTTGCTTAAGCGACCTGCGAATTGGTACCATAAATTTATTCAGATAAGCATTCCGGTCAGTTCTGCTCAGCTCAATTTCATGTTTGATATCCTCATAAAGTTCGGGCTGGGAATATTTAAATGAGAGTTCCTCAAGTTCGCTCTTAATAGAAAAAAACCCCAGGCGATAAGCCAATGGGGCATAAATATAGAGTGTTTCCGAAGCAATGCGAAGCTGTTTGTCGTGTGCCATCACGTTCATGGTGCGCATATTGTGCAGGCGATCAGCCAGCTTCACAAGTATTACACGCATATCGTCGGACAAGGTAAAAATGATTTTCTTTAATGTTGCCGACTGGGCAGTTGAATTGTTATCAGAAATTTCATCAATTTTGGTAAGCCCATCGATGATGCGTGAAACTTTAGAGCCAAACATTTTCTCTACATCTTCCAGCGTGAGATCTGTATCCTCCACAGTGTCATGTAACAACGCTGAAATGATAGATGTACGTCCCAGCCCCATCTCACCTGCTGCAATCGTAGCCACAGTAAGAGGATGCAAAATAAAAGGCTCTCCCGACTTGCGACGCATATCCTGATGGGCATCGGCTGCCATCCGGAAAGCTTTGCGCACATCCCAAAGGTCTTTGGTCTCCTTACGGGTGGTCCAGGCCTCTATAAGATGCCGGTACTGGCGCAGAATTTCCTGCCTCTCTTCCTCTGATGTTAGTTTCTTCATTAATCAATTTAAAATCGGAATCAACAAAATTAATATTTTTTATGATGCCTTTGCCATTGGAAGGTTTTGTCAGTGAAATATTCCATCAGTTATCATTCCGGCTTTTATAAGCTTTTGATCTTCATTTGTTACGAAGAAAGTATTTTCTTAGATAATATTTGTAGTTTTGAGAACCATTCGTGAAAGCTATGAAACGGTTTTTTTTAATCATTATTTTTTTGCTCTTTATCGTCCGTACCGGATGGGCTACTCATCAGCGGGCTGCCGAGATCACTTACCGGCATATCGAAGGGCTGACTTACGAATTTACAATTACCATGTATACCCGAACCTCCAGCCCGGCTGATAATGAGCGAACTACGATGCCGATATTCTGGGGCGATGGCAATTCGGAGAAAATACCCCGTATCGATTTTTATCCTCTCGGCAATGATATCTCTTACAACCGTTACGTGGGCCGTCATACTTATGCCGGACCCGGTGCCTACACCATAACCGTGGAAGATCCGAACCGCAACAACGGCGTGGTAAATATTCCTAACTCGGTAAATGTTCCCATGTTTATTGACAGCTATCTCCTCATTAACCCTTTTCTGGGGTACAATAATTCAGTGCAATTGCTCAATCCTCCCATCGATGAAGGCTGTGTGGGGCAACCGTTTTACCATAATCCGGGAGCTTACGATCCGGATGGCGACAGCCTGTCCTACAAACTTGTGACTTGTAAAGGTGCTGGCGGGCGAGACATTCCCGGTTACACTTTCCCTAAAGCTTCACAATATTTTCGTATTGATTCGGTTACGGGTGAAATACAATGGGTAAACCCCATATTGCAGGGTGAATACAATGTGGCTTTTCTTGCGGAAGAGTGGCGCAGAGGTATAATGATAGGCTATGTACGTCGCGATATGCAAATTACTATTGTCAGTTGCAGCCATAAGCCTCCGGTTATCATCACCGGTAACGACACTTGTGTGGTTGCAGGCGATAGTTTACATTTTATTACAAAAGCTTACGACCCGGAGGGCACCGATGTAACTTTAACAGCTTTTGGCGGGCCTTTCGAACAGGCGGTGAGCCCGGCAACCATAAACCCCGACCCGGCCAAAGGAAAAGATACGGTATCTACTGTTTTTTCCTGGCATACACAATGTGACCACGTGCGCGCCAAATCTTACTCGGTGGGCTTTAAAGCCAAAGACAGCGGCTTTCCGGTGAGCCTGGCCAGCTTTAAAACGGTAAAAATAAAAGTTATAGCACCTGCACCCAAAAAATTGAAAGCTAAGGCATTAGGAAATAGTATTGACTTGCAGTGGGATACCACTGGTTGTAAAAATGCTATCGGCTATAAAATTTACCGCAAAGCTGACAGCACGTCATGGCAACATGGCCATTGCGAAACGGGTGTCCCGGCTTATACCGGATTCAAATTAATTGGCACAACAAACAGCATAAACAAACGAACTTTCCGAGATGACAATGGTGCAAGCGGTTTGTCGCAGGGGGTGCGTTATTGCTATAGGGTAACTGCTGTTTTTGCCGATGGAGCCGAAAGCTATGCTTCTGACCAGGCCTGTGCTTCATTGAAACGCGATGTACCCATCATTACACACGTGAGTAATGATTATGCTAACCTTTCCAAAGGGCAGGTTTATGTAGACTGGTCAAAACCTATAGCGTTGGATACGAACCAATTTCCCGGCCCGTATAAGTATCTTTTGTATCGTGGCGACAAGGCATCGGGAGGAAAAATGCATCTTGTGAAAACCTTCTCCGGCCTTAATGATACTGTTTTCACGGATGCCGGCGTAAACCTGAACACAGAAGATGCTGCCGTAGTTTATCGTGCTGATTTGGAAAGTGAAACGGTAGGTGCTATCGGAAGCTCTCAGGATGCTTCCTCTCTTTTTCTACAAATAAGAGCTTCGGATAAAAGGCTGACCCTCAGTTGGCACCCAAAAGTTCCCTGGATAAATGACCGGTTTGTTATTTTCCGAAAAAAAGAGGGAAGCCGACGCTTTGATTCGTTAACGACAGTAAAAGTTCATGTCTTTGTGGACAAAAATCTGAACAATGCTCTTCAATATTGCTATTACATCAAATCTATCGGCCACTACTCTCTGCCCGGGCTGGTGGATCCGATTGTAAACTACTCGCAGATTGCCTGTGCCATTCCGAAAGATGTGGTTGCACCATGTCCTCCCGAAGATGCGGTTGTTACCGATTGCGATAATGTAGAAAATACTCTGAAAATATGGATGTTGCCCGAAGATAGTTGCTACTATGATTTGGAAAAATACAGGATTTATTATGCTCCCCCCGGGGGACAGTTCTCCTTACTGGATTCGGTGAACGGGAACCATGCCGACACGGTTTATTACCGGCATCTCGGTTTGGAAAATGTGGTGGGATGTTATTTCACCGAAGCAGTGGATTCCACCGGCAATGTGAGTGGCCGGAGCCAGAAAGTATGTGTAAGTTATGACGCTTGTCCACAGTACGAACTTCCCAATGTGTTCACTCCCAATGGTGATGGTGTGAACGATAAGTTTGTACCCATAAATTCTCTGAACAATAATCCCAAAGCGACAGTGGATCATGTGGATATGGTAATTTTTAATCGGTGGGGGCAACAGGTTTTTCACACAAAAGACCCTATGATAAACTGGGATGGTCGCAACATAAATACCAAAGCAGAGAGTCCTGCCGGCGTCTATTTCTATACCTGCGATGTTTACTTTATCTCCACCAATGGCCTGAAAAAACATCATTTGCTGGGGTCGGTTACCATTATCCGGTAAAAACGGCCTGCGGTTGTAACTTTATTCCTGTTTTATCCGTCACACTTGAAAATAACATATTATATTATGAGAAAAGTTACACCCATATTAATTCTGCTTATTGCCATTTTGCTTTTTACAGCTGGACAGGCTTTCAGTCAGCGGAATTTAAGATATATCAAAGGTAATGGCCGAATTGTGAAGAGCTCAGAGACTGTTCCTGCTTTTAATCAGATTCGTGCCGGATCAACCGATAATATCATCATTTTAACAAAGGGAAACACTCCTTACAGTGTGGTAATACAAACGGACGAGAATATCTTAAATGCCATTCATGTTTCGGTTAAAAATAAGGTGCTGGATTTCTCCTACGCCGATATCAATCCTACAAAACTGAGGTTTTACGTTACGGTTCCCACCCTTGCAGTGGTACACGCCTCCGGAGCATCGGTGGTGAGAAGCGCAGATACGCTGGGTGGACAAATGTTTAAAGTTATCGCCAGTGGTGCTACCAATGTAAACCTTACATTGAACTTTCAGGAGGTGGTGGCGCACGCTTCCGGAGCGGCAGACCTTTTCCTCTCGGGGTGGACAAAAAAATTTACTGCTGTGGCAAGTGGGGCAGCCGATATTAAAACGAGTCATTTGATTGCTGATTCGGTTTTTGCAAAGGCTTCCGGTGCTTCAGACATTCGTGTAAATGCTCAAAAGTTTTTAAGTAAAGATGTCTCCACGGCAGCTAGTGTGAAACTGGTGAACGCTTCACGAAAAACTATCCAGGTACAGAAACCGGGTGAACGCACCCGGGTGTTAGTTTACAGCAATCCGGTCAGCGCATCCAATTGGAACGATACCACACGTGTCAATATCGGTTCTATTCATGTGGAAGTGGTAGATGGCGATACAACTAAGGTAACCCTTGGCGGCCATACGCTGATAGTTGATAACAACGGCGATGTGAAATGGAGACGCACAAAGCCGGTGAGGTTTAACGGCCACTGGGCTGGTGTTGACTTGGGAATAAACGGTTACTTTACCTCCGGTTTTAATACTGATTACGGCAAAGCCTATGATTACCTGAACCAGCGATATGAAAAGTCCATTAATGTAAATGTGAACTTCTTCGAGCAGAATATTGCTTTCAACAAAGCCAAAACTATTGGCTTGGTTACAGGTATTGGATTTAGCTTTAACAATTACTGGTTTTCCAACCCGACTTACTTATCGCCTGACAGCAACCAGATAAGTGGTTTTTATATGCGTAATGTAAATGTCCGCGAAAGTAAACTTTCACTATTTTATTTAACCGTACCTGTAATCTTTGAATTTCAGTCCAACAATATCCGGCGCAGTCACCGGTTTTTTGTCGGTGTCGGGATGTTGATTAATGCCCGGCTTCGCTCTCACACCAAAATATATTTTAACGAACCCAACAAACAGTATTACCTTGAAGATCCTGCAACAGGCACACGGTTACCCAGCTATTACACATCCCCCAACCGTTCCAGCCGAAACATTGTGAAAAGCGTGAGTAGTTTCAATCTGCAACCGTTTCGCTTTGATGCCACTCTTCGCATAGGCTATGGAATTATTTCGTTGTATGCCACCTATGCTCTGAATCAAATGTTTTTGAAAGGACAGGGGCCTGTACTGAATCAATGGTCAGCCGGGATCAGCATTTCCGGTTGGTAAAATCTATTTTTCTCAGCGTAAGGTCCCCTTCATGGGGGCCTTTTTATGCCGTTAGGTTGGCATGCGACATCTGATACAAAACGGAAAGTGGCGCCGAAGATCAATAAATCACATCTCCCATCTATGCCGGGATACGTGTGCCGGGTCAAGCAGAATGATGACTTACGAAGTTCGGTATAAATCAATAATCTACTCGGCGTTAGACAATTCGTTTACTCATCTCTCATCTCCAATTGCACAAAAAACAAATCCGGCAAAAATGCTTGATTTTTCTTAACTTTGCCCGACAAAATCTGAAAAATTAAAACTTTATTATATTATGTCCGGACACAGTAAATGGTCAACTATAAAACGAAAAAAAGGTGCACTGGATGCCAAGCGTTCCAAGATCTTTTCAAAACTCATCAAGGAAATTACCGTGGCAGTAAAAGAGGGCGGAGCCGACCCTGATGGCAACCCGCGCTTACGCATGGCCATTGCCAACGCCAAAGGTCAGAGCATGCCAAAAGACAACATCGAAAGAGCCATCAGTAAGGGAAAAGACAAAGATGGGGCAAAATTCTCCGAAGTTATTTATGAAGGCTATCTTTCTCACGGAATTGCCGTTTACCTTGAGTGTACAACCGACAATCTGCAAAGAACGGTTTCCAACATACGTGCTATTTTTAATAAATACAGTGGCAGCCTTGGTACAAATGGTTCTCTGAGTTATTTGTTTGATCACAAAGGTGTTTTCGTTATTCCCAAGGGAGATATAGATCTGGAGGAGTTTGAAATGGAATTGATTGATGCCGGAGCAGAGGATATTGAGCTGGACGACGAGGGCTTTTTTAATGTAACCACTTCCAAGGAGGATTTTGGTGCTATGATGAAAAAACTTGAAGATTTGGGTATTGAGCCCGAAACTGCCGAATTACAGCGTATTCCAAATGACACAAAGACCTTGCCTTTAGAGGATGCACTGAAAATCATGAAAGTTATTGACCTGTTTGAAGATGACGATGATGTACAAAAGGTTTTTCATAATTTGGAAATGACCGATGAAATGATGGAAAATATGTAATTCCCGTTGTTATAATTAAAAAAAGCCTGCCGAATTTTTTCAACAGGCTTTTTTTGATTAAGATAAACGCCACTTTACCAGTTCATATGTGTCGGCGGCAATCATGAGCTCTTCCTGAGTCGGAATGACCAGTACTTTTACTTTTGAGTTTTCGGTGGAGAGGATTATCTCCTGGCCGCGTTTGTTCATCTTCTTCTCGTCCAGTTCAATACCTAGAAATTCCATATCGGTAAGAATCCTTCTACGGGTTTCCGTGTCATTTTCACCAATTCCGCCTGTAAAAATGAGCACATCCACACCTCCCAATGCAGCCGCGTATGAACCGATATATTTTTTCACCCTATAGGAAAACATTTCCAGTGCAATTCTGGCGCGCTCGTTTCCTTTTGCAGCGGCTTCTTCGATATTGCGCATATCGGACGAAACACCTGAAATGCCGATCATGCCGGAGAACTTGTTCAGTAATGTACGTGTGTAACCTATGGAGGTTTTTTCTTTTTCAGCAATAAACAGCAGTGCCCCCGGGTCGAGGTCACCCGTGCGTGTTCCCATAATCAGTCCTTCGGTAGGTGTCATTCCCATGGACGTGTCGTACGATTTCCCATCTTTTATTGCATCTACGGAAGCGCCGTTGCCGAGGTGGCAACTGATTATCTTCTGTTTTTCATAATCGACATTCAACATTTCGCATGCTCTGTGCGAAACATAGTTATGGCTGGTTCCGTGAAAGCCGTAACGCCGTATTTTGTACTTTTCATAAAGAACGTATGGAATACCGTAGAGAAAAACATGAGGAGGCATGGTCTGGTGAAAAGCGGTGTCGAAAATGCCTGCCTGCGGTACGTCTGGTAGTAGTTGTTGCATAGCATAAATCCCTTTCAGGTTGGGTGGATTGTGCAGGGGAGCCAGTTCGGAAGAGCGTTCCAGTGCGCCAATCACTTCGCTGGTAATTAATACGCTGCCACTGAATTCTTCGGCACCATGAACAACTCTGTGACCCACTGCATCAATTTCTTCCATCTTTTTAAGGCTACCATACTCTTTACTGATTAAAATGCCGAGCAGGTATTCGATTCCCTGTTGGTGATCCAGTATCTCACCTTCGATTTTTTCTTCCAGACCATCATTACGGCTGTGTTTAATAACACTTCCCCGAAGACCAATTTTTTCGACAACGCCTTTTGCCAGAATTTCTTTGGAAGGCATATTTACCAACTCATATTTTATGGATGAGCTACCACAATTCAAAACTATAATTTTCATCTTCTTCCTGTTTTCACTTATTTAATAATGGCACATGATACAGTATTTCCGACAGGCTTTTCTCCTTCGTAATTATAAAATCCTTTATCGGTCTGGCGACCCAGATAGTTGGCTCTGACCAGTCGTTTAATAACAGGTGAGGCCTTGTATTTTTTATCGCCGTATTCCTGATACAGGTTGTCCATATATTTCAGGATTTTATCCAGACCTATTTTGTCAGCAATCTCAAAAGGACCGTAGATATAACCGGTAGTCTCCTTCATGGTCTCATCAATATCGGAAATGGAGGCTACCCCTTCCATCAGAATTTCGCAGGCCTCATTGATGAGCGGGATCAGGATTCGTGTAGAGATATTTCCGGGGGATTCGTTGATAAGGATAGCCCTTTTGTTAATCATCTTCAAAAACCGGCTTATTTTATCATAGGTTTCATCCGATGTTTGACGGCCTTTCACCACCTCCACAATAGTAGTTTTATCGATAGGTTCAATAAAATGCACACCAATGGCTCTTTCAGGATATTTTAATACTACAGCGAGGTCAGAAATGATTAATGTGGAGAGGTCGGAAGAGATAATGGCTTTTTCACTTACAACACTTTCCACTTTTTGAAACAGCTCTTTACGCAGGCTTAATAAAGTGCCTTTCTGACGGGAACTAATGGTTTCAATAATTAAATCGCAATTTTTCAGGTCGTCATAATCGGTTGTGCCTTTGATGCGGGACATAATCAGTTTTTTCTCTGAGGATGTAATGCCCCATTGGGCAATCACTTCGTCAAGCTGCACTTCAATATCATGGTAAATCTCTTTCAGGCGCTCTTCGGTTAAGTCCAGGAAGATAACATCCATCCCGTATTGTGCGACTATGCGCGTAATCACTTGGCCTACAGAGCCACAGCCCATAATTCCGACAGTTTGGATATTTCCTTTGGGTTTAAGTCGTCCACCGAGGCTAAATTGAACTAATTCGCTCATTTTTATAATTTTAATGGTTTTCTATGCGCTATTTATTGCTGTACAGACCGTTGGCCTGGTTAGCAGTAATGGCAATCATATTAATAATGTCGTCGACAGAGCAGCCCCGCGAAAGATCGTTGATAGGAGCCGCGAGACCTTGTAAAACAGGGCCGACAGCTTCCGCTCCGGCCAGACGCTGAACCAGCTTGTAAGCAATATTTCCCGATTCCAGTGAGGGGAATACCAATACGTTGGCTTTGCCTGCAATGGCTGACCCCGGGGCTTTCTTTTGCCCGATAGCTTCGACAATTGCAGCATCTGCTTGCAATTCTCCATCAATTTGCAGGGAAGGGTTCATCTCTTTGGCTATCTTCATGGCCTCCACAACTTTATCCACTTTTTCATGTTTGGCACTACCTTTCGTTGAGAAACTCAGCATGGCTACCCGTGGTTCGATACCGGCAATATTTTTGGCTGTTTTGGCCGACTCCACAGCAATTTCTGCCAGCTCACGCGTAGATGGATCGGGATTTACAGCACAGTCGGCGAAAACTATGACGCCATCTGTTCCAAAATTCTTATCTTTTAAAATCATAATAAAAGCTCCGGATACGGCGCTTACCCCCGGCAGGGTTTTGATTATCTGAAAAGCAGGACGGAGCACGTCCCCGGTAGCATGTTCGGCACCGCTGACTTCTCCATCGGCTTTGCCGTCTTTGATAAGTAACGTTGAGAGGAACAGAGGCTCCTCTACCAGTTTCATGGCTTCTTCATAAGTCATCCCTTTTTTCTTGCGTATGTCGGCCAGCATGTGGGCATAATATTCCTTTTGCGGATGGTCTGCAGGGTCAATAATAATTCCTTTTTCAATATTTCGTAAGCCGAATGAAGCAGCATTGTCCAGAATCTCTCCCTTGTTCCCCAACAAAATAATGGAAGCAATTTTTTCTTTGAGTACGTAGTCGGCGGCACGCAGATTACGCTCTTCGGTTCCTTCGGGCAGGACGATGGTTTTTCCTGCCTGACGAGCCATTTCATGAATTTTATTTATTAATTCCATTCTATTTTAACTTTTAAAGTTACTGCTGCAAAAGTATTACTAATTTTGTTGCGGTTTTTACTATAGTTAATTTTTTAACAAAATTTTTTCATTGTTTATAAAAACTTTATAATCAGTTTTGTACGACATGTTTAACGCGTTTTACGGGAGTTTGTTTTTTAGTACGGGGATTGTTAGTAAATATCAGGATATTATGGCAGGTACAGTGCATGTTTATTCTGCTGACAATGTATCTGCTGACAGTTTGCATGGGATTGGAACATTTTTTCAGAAGCAGCCGGTAGTAATTAATCCTCAGTTAATTCGGGCAGCCGGTAGCGACTGGATATTTTATCTGCTGTTCGGGTTGCTGCTGCTGATTGCGTTTATTCGTTTTCTTTATCCGGCAGCTATCACTGTATTGCTATCCTGGTTTTCGGGAACCGGTTTTCGTAAGAGTGCTGATAACTACAGTAAACCGGGTTTACTGGTACCGTCCTTTTTGATGCTAAATTTTGTCATAAGCATCACATTGTTAATTATTGTAATTAGGGTGAAAGCCGGAGCCAGCCTTGATGTTATCTCTTCTTCGCCGCAATTCTGGCTGTTTGCTGCTGGTGGAATAGTTGGCTTTTTCCTCTACAATCAGATTTCTGCTTTTCTCATAGGATTTGTTTTTGACACCGGTAACCAGACCTCCATGCAAATAAAAAACAATATCATGTGGGCTTATGTAAGTGGCTTGTTTCTAACCCCTTTACTGTTAATCTATTTTTATACTCAAAGCGATCTTTTACTTGATGTTATGGTTGCCGGGTTGATAATTTTGTTGCTGTTCAAATGGTTTCAAACGGTAAAAGTTGGTCTCTTCACCAGGAATTACAATGTACTTCATTTATTTTTATATCTTTGTGCCGTTGAAATCGTACCTCTGTTTTTGTTGGTAAAAGTATATACGATGTGATTTATTTTAGGTTGGAAGGCCAGTAATTACGGGGTATTTCGTTTTTGTAGGGGTTAAAAATTCGGGACATTGAAGATTAAAAATATTTTAGTATCGCAGCCAAAACCGGCAGACATTAGCAAATCACCTTATGGCGAATTGAGTAATAAGTTTAATCTGAATATTGATTTTCAAAAATTCATCGCTATTGAAGGAGTTTCTGCTCAGGAGTTTAGGATGAATAAGAACTCGTTTAACGGCCACTCGGCTGTTATCCTTACCAGCCGTCACGCGGTGGATCATTTCTTTAGGATTGCCAAAGAGCTACGAAAAGAAATTCCTGATTCACTGAAATATTTTTGTATCTCCGAATCAACAGCTTACTATTTACAGAAGTATGTGCAGTATCGTAAACGGAAAATCTTTTTCGGGAAGCAGAATTTCAGGGATTTACTGGAAGTGTTGAAAAAGCATAGCGAAGAAACTTTTATGGTTCCTTCCTCCGATGTGCCTAATCAAGCTATGTTTAAGTTGCTTGATAAGGAAAAAATTAATTATTCCCAGGGTGTTATTTATCGTACGGTACCCAGCGATCTCTCCGGACTGGATATTAAAAAATACGACTTATTGATTTTCTTTAGTCCGGGTGGAATCAATTCGCTGCTAACCAATTTCCCTGATTATGAGCAGGGTGACCAGCTGATTGCAGCTTTTGGCCCCTCTACCAATAAGATGCTAAAAGAGGCTGGCCTTACCGTAAATATTATGGCTCCTACACAGGCAGCTCCTTCTATGGCTATGGCTATAGACAGCTTTATAACCGAGCTTGAAAAAGAACGTCGTCGTCGTCGTAGAAAATAAATAAGTCTGAGTTCCCCCTTATTATCTTAACTATTGTTTGTGACAAACTGGTTTACAGTTTGAACTCATAGACTATGGCGTGTTCCCCCAGTACTTCAGTCTCAGGCCTTGTTTCAAAAAGGCCATACAATGCACTCCCTGTTCCGGTCATTGAAGCATACAACGCGCTACGGCTTATAAGCTGGCTCTTTATTTTTGCCAGCACCGGATAATCCTGAAAAACAATTTCTTCAAAATCGTTGCTCAATAGTTGTTGCCATTGGTTAATGGGCCGGATTACAATCTTATGTGTTGAAATACCAGGTGTTTTAGGAACTGTTTTTGAAAAAAGCGCTTTGGTGGTTAGATGCAATCGGGGAATAACTAAAATCAGAAAAAGGCCGCTGAGGTCAAGGTTACATACCTGGATTATTTCCCCCCTTCCGGTGACGAGAGCCGGTGTGTTACGCACGAAAAAAGGGCAGTCGCTGCCAAGTTGTACGGCAAAGTCCAAAAGCCTTTCATCTGTTATGTTCAGGTGAAAAAAATCGTTCAGCCCTTTCATAAAAAAGGAGGCATCTGCAGATCCACCACCCAGGCCACTGCCGGCGGGGATATTTTTTAGTAAGCTAACTTCCACCGGAGGAATGTTGTAGTGCCGGCGCATAAGTTCCCATGTTTTGGTCAGCAGATTCTCCGAAAGCATTCCTGGAACGGGTTTTCCATAGGTGGTAAGTTTAAATTCTGAAGCTTCCCTGAATTCAATCACATCATGTAACGGGATGGGATAAAAAACGCTTTCAATGTTGTGAAAGCCATCATCACGTTTTGCTGTTACCCGAAGTCCGAGGTTAATTTTTGCCGAGGGGAAAAGTATCATGGTCGAAAATTAAAGAACAAAGGTAAGTTTTTTACATGAAATTCTATCCCCGCGGCAGAGATGAAAGCGGCAGCCCCCGGTAGCGAAAGCGGATGCGGAGCAGGCAGGCAAGAGCGACTAACAGAAGCTCCTTGAATGCCGTGTCGGAGTACCGCTTTTGCTGCCGGGGCTACAGCGTACAGCTCGCTTGCTGCCCAAAAAGTTTACATCGAGCTCAGGTTATTAACCTGAGCTCGGTATAAGATTTTCCTCACAGAAAGCCAATAGTGGGCCAGATTTGTTGCTAAAAATCACGAAGTTATAGCGGGCTATTACAAGAGGTTTTTAGTGCAAAGATGGTGTGCTATTGGCTTTTCCACTAGTAAATTTCGATAATTAGCCCATATACTTCCTCAAATTTATTCGAACTATCCCGATAGTACTTCACAAATTTGAGTCGTCTATGGACTAATTATCTGAAACTGTGAGCAAAGTTTATGTCGAGCTCAGGTTAATAATTAGCCTGTTTTTTATTTTAGTGTAACCCCCGGAAAAGTGTTGCCGGGAAATTCATATAATGCGCAAGATTCAAAGTATTATTTCAATAGATGGTATTTCTGTCTCGAATGTTTGCAAATTTTTTTTAAATTTGGGTTCTTTTAATCCCCTATTCAAAAAGCACATGGCAATTATAGATTCGGTACTCACCTGGTTGATTAAAAAGAGGATGCATCAGATTGATCTCTTTCTGAAATTTCCTATTGAGGTACAGCACGACTGGTTTGAGAAGCTGATAACAACTGGTGCTACAACCGAATGGGGTAAAAAATACGATTACGCGAGTATCAATAGTCCGGAAGTTTTCAGGCAACGGGTACCGGTAAGTAAATATGAAGATATCCAGCCTCTGATAAATAGGATGCGGCGCGGCGAAAAAAATTTGCTGTGGCCGGAAGATATAAAATGGTTTGCCAAATCATCGGGCACTACTGACAACAAAAGCAAATTTATTCCCATCAGCCAGTCCACCATTGAGGAGTGCCATTTTAAGGCGGGCAAAGATGTGCTTACGCTTTATCTGAACAACCATCCTGATTCTGCTATTTTTCAGGGAAAAGGACTACTCATGGGTGGAAGCCAGAACATTCAGGAGGTGAACAACCAATCCTATTATGAGGGCGACCTGTCGGCAATTTTGATTCATAATATGCCTTACTGGGCGCAGATTATGCGAACGCCTTCGCTGGCTATTACCCTTATGGATGAATGGGAAAGTAAGTTGCAACTCATGGCCGAAGCAACGCAGGATCACAATGTTACAAGCCTTTCGGGAGTTCCGTCATGGACACTTGTTTTGATGCGAAAAGTACTTGAGTTGGCTGGAAAAGAAACAATCCCGGAGGTGTGGCCTGATTTGGAAGTCTTTTTTCACGGTGGTGTCAGCTTTGAGCCTTACCGTGAACAGTTTGCCGCATTGATTCCCAACGACAATATGCGCTATTTTGAAACATACAATGCTTCTGAAGGCTTTTTTGGTATTCAGGACAGGAGTGGCGCCAACGACATGCTGCTGATGCTTGACTATGGTATTTTTTACGAGTTTGTACCTATGAGTCAGGTGGGGCTGGCGTTTCCGGAATCGCTGGGGTTGGATGAGGTTCAGCTAAATACCAGTTATGCCATAATAATTACCACCAATTCAGGCCTTTGGCGATACATGATTGGCGATACCATCCGGTTTACTTCGTTGCAGCCATACAGGATACAGATTACGGGGCGTACCAGGAACTTTATTAATGCTGTGGGTGAAGAGTTGATGGTGGACAATGCGGAAAAAGCCCTTGCCACAGCTTGCTCCAAAACCGGCGCAGCCATAAGGGATTATACGGCAGCTCCTTTGTATGTAGCTGATGATATTCGACATGAGTGGTTGATTGAGTTTGAGAAAATACCGGATAACTTTGACTTTTTTGCAGAACTTTTTGATAATGCACTCAAAGCACTAAACTCGGATTACGAGGCCAAAAGATATCATGATATGGTGTTGAAACCGCCGTTGATAAAATCGATGAAAAAAGGTGCGTTTTATGCCTGGATGAAACGAAACAACAAACTGGGTGGCCAGCACAAAATTCCCCGTTTGCACAACAGCCGGAACTTTGTGGATGAAATACTGGAGAACAGTAGTATATCAAAAAAGAATTTTAATTTTTAAATCAATAATATAATGCACATTGCTATTGCCGGAAATATAGGATCGGGAAAAACAACCCTGACGAAAATCTTATCGAAACATTATGGCTGGAAAGCCCATTACGAAGATGTAGAACACAATCCATACCTGCAAAGTTTTTATGACGACATGCAACGATGGTCCTTTAACCTTCAGGTTTATTTTCTAAACAGCCGTTTCCGGCAGGTAGTAGAGATAAGACGGGGTAACAAAAAGGTGATTCAGGATCGTAGTATCTATGAGGATGCTTATATTTTTGCTCCAAATCTGCATGATATGAACCTTATGTCAACTCGCGATTTTGAAAATTACAGCTCGCTTTTCGAGTTGATGAGTTCATTTATCCAGCCACCCGATTTATTGATTTATCTCCGGGCTTCTGTCCCGACTCTTGTGGATCAAATTCAGAAACGGGGCAGGGAGTATGAAGAGTCTATACGGCTCGACTATCTGAAGCTGCTCAACGAGCGGTATGAGGCATGGATTTCCAAATACAAACAGGGAAAACTATTGATTATCAATGTGGACAAGCTTGACTTTTCAAAACCTGAAGACATTGGTGTTGTTATTGAAAAAATTGATGCCGAAATCAACGGCTTGTTTTAAATTACGAAATTGATATGAAAGTCCTGGGCATCATTCCATCGCGCTATGCTTCGACCCGGTTTCCCGGAAAACCGTTGGCTGATATATGCGGAAAATCCATGGTACAAAGGGTTTATGAGCAGGTAAACGCTACCCCTGATATTGAGATGGTAGTGGTGGCCACCGATGACAACCGTATTGTCCGACATGTGAAAAGCTTTGGTGGTAATGTAATGCTCACCGGTAGTAACCATGCCAACGGTACTTCGCGCTGTCACGAAGTGGTGGAGAAACTGGAAAAGCAGGGACACTATTTTGATGTGGTTATAAATATTCAGGGTGATGAACCCATGATACAACCTGAACAAATCAAGCAGCTTATTGCTTTTTTTCAGGACAAAACGACTGATATTGCCACTCTTGCTCACCCGATAAGAGAAGAGGAACAATTGATGAATCCTAATGCTGTGAAGGTTGTGACCGGAGTTCAGAAACAGGCACTTTATTTCAGCCGGCAGGCCATCCCTTTTGTGCGGGGCGAAAGGCCGGAAAACTGGCTTGGAAGAACCGGTTTTTACAAGCATTTGGGTATTTATGCTTACCGGATAGCGGTGCTGAATAAAATTGTTTTGTTACTGCCCGGGAGCCTGGAACAGACCGAAAAACTTGAACAACTCCGGTGGCTGGAAAATGGCTTTGTGGTAAAGGTAGGAATTACTGATTATGAGGGCGTTGGAGTGGATACTCCGGAGGATCTCACAAAACTTATTAACAAAATTTGCAATGAATAACAACAGTGCTTATCTTAGCAGGTTCAAGCTTCCACATACTAAAAACAATGTATTATGAAGATAGCCAGATACATAGGTGATTTGTTGTACGATTACGAATGCGTAGTCATACCTGGATTGGGCGGTTTTCTTACCAACGACAAATCAGCTTCTATTCAGCCCAATACACATCATTTCCGTCCGCCTTATAAGCAGGTGATGTTTAATGCTTACCTGAAGACCAATGATGGACTTTTGGTGAATTATATTGCCCGTGAGGAAAATATCTCTTATAAAGAGGCAAAGGCACAGGTGGATAAGTTTGTTTATTTGTGTGATAATGCACTGAAACTTGGGAAAAGAATTAACTTTCATAAGGTCGGCAGTCTCTATCTTAACAAAAACGAAAAAATTGTTTTTGAGCAAAACAGCAGCGTTAATTACAATGCTGATGCCTTTGGCCTCACCGGTTTTGTTTCGCCGGCTATCCGCCGTGCCAATGCCGAAGAAAAACTACGCGAAGTGGTCGGCTCAGGGCATGCAAAAAAAGTTCCTGCTGCAAAAGAAACCAAAAAGAAGAACCGAAAAGCAGTTCCCACTACTGTCGCTACCGAACCAAAGCATGCAAAATTGATTGCCACACGTACAAAATCTCCCTATAAAACACAATTTGTATTTATGGTTACGCTGATTATAGCCATGATGGTGGGTTGGGGCTTTATGAACAAGGACTTGGTGAATACTTACTATAATAACTATTCATCTGTTATTCCTCTTTTTTATAACCAGCCAAATGCTTATGTGATTAACAATATTGATAAGGTTCCCATAGCCAGCATGAGCAGTAGCCGGTTTGGCTCATGGTGGATAAACCTTTTTGAAAAAAGCGAAGCAAAAACTTCACCCGAAATGGTAAAAAAAGCAATTGCTACAGTCAAAAAACCTGAAGCTGTAACCACTAAGACTAAAGCCAATTTAACAACACCTGTGGTTAATAAAGCAAAAAATACGGCCATCGTTTCGGTGAGCCCTGAAAAAGAGGCTGCGGTAACATCGAAAGTCGTTACCAAACAGCTACCGGGAAAAATAGTATCAGCACCAATTCCGACAAAACGTATAATTAATAGCCCGCGATTTTATATCATTGCCGGGGCTTTTAAGGACACGAACAATATGCAAATGTTAATTCGTTCACTGAAAAGCAAGGGCTACAAGGCTGTTGAAGCCGGTGTTACACGTTACGGATTGCATCGTGTTGCCTTTGAGGCTTTCGCTAACCGTCTGCTTGCCGAAAGACAACTACCTTCTATCCGTAAAAACGAAAACCCATCTGCCTGGATTTTGGTAAAATAAAAAGACTTATAGTTTGGGAAGCAAAAATAAACTTCAGCGGTTTGCCGAAAACCTTACCTTTTCCAATCTTTTTCAACATCGCTATGAAGAAGTCGTCAACGGCTTTTTTCTGAAGGGGAAATGGAAACAGGACTTTTTTAAAAATAACCATCCGTTAACTTTGGAGTTGGGCTGTGGTAAAGGAGAATACACGGTTGGGATGGCGCGCCGTTATCCCGAAAAGAATTTTATAGGCGTAGATATTAAAGGTGCCCGCATGTGGCGCGGATTGAAGACCGCTCAAGAGGAAGAGCTAAAAAATGTTGCCTTCGTCCGTACCCGTATCGAACTCTCGGAATATTATTTTGGTCGTCAGGAAGTGGACGAGTTGTGGATTACTTTTCCCGATCCGCAGGTAAAAGCTGTTAGAGAACGCAAACGGCTCACCTCCCAGCGATTTCTGGAACGGTACGCCCTCTTTTTGAAGCCTGATGCTGTTATACATCTCAAAACAGATGCTCTGGTGTTGTATGACTACACGTTGGAAGTCATTGAGCATGGCAACCATCTTCTTCTTGAATCCAGCGAAGACATATACAGCTCCGGAATAGATAATGAAATTACACAAATTCGAACCTTTTATGAAAAGAAATGGTTGGAGCATGGCACCAATATTAAGTATCTTGCTTTTAAACTTAATCCGGAACTTTTTCAAGAAAACAATTAATAATGTCACAGGCAAACGGCTTTTTCCAAAAAGTGTATAATGTTGTCCGTCAGATTCCTTACGGGCGTATCACCTCTTATGGTGCTGTAGCAGAATATCTTGGCAGCAAAGGCTCAGCCCGTATGGTAGGGTGGGCGCTGAACAGCTCCAAGTATCGCTTGGATGGCATCCCTGCCCACCGCGTGGTCAACCGGCAGGGGCTGCTTACCGGAAAACGTGCTTTTGGAGGGCAAAATACTATGAGAGACCTGTTGTTAAGCGAAGGCGTTCAGGTGGAGGATGATAAAATTCTGAACTTTAATGAAATATTCTGGAATCCATCCGTTGAACTTTAATTTGAGATACATAAAGCTGTTTTTATTGTTTTGGGATTTTTTAAGAAATTTCAAACCAATTATTTGGCTTAAATCTTTTATTTTAGCAAAAAATTTATTTCATGAATAACGGGCTTGTCATCATTCCCACATTTAACGAGAAGGAAAATATTGAAAATATTATCCGTACGGTTTTTAATTTAAAGATTCCTTTTGATATCCTTGTAGTGGAAGACAATAGCCCGGATGGGACAGCGGCTATCGTAAAACATCTTATGTCAGAGTTTCCCGACAGGCTCAACATCCTCGAGCGGGAAGGGAAACAAGGATTGGGTACTGCTTATATTACTGGTTTCAAATGGGCATTACAACGCGGTTTTGACTATATCTTTGAAATGGATGCGGATTTTTCTCATAATCCCACTGATCTGGAACGGCTGTTTTCGAGCATGCATAAAGGCGATGCTGACGTGGTCATCGGTTCACGTTATATTACCGGTGTGAACGTGGTCAACTGGCCCATGGGACGTGTACTCATGTCCTATTATGCTTCATCATACGTAAGGATTGTGACGGGAATGCGTATCCGTGACACCACAGCCGGCTTTGTGGGCTGGAGACGAAAAGTACTGGAAACCATTGATCTCGACAAAGTTAAATTTGTGGGTTATGCCTTCCAGATAGAAATGAAATTTACGGCTATTAAGTTGGGCTTTAATGTGGTGGAGATTCCCATAATTTTCACCGACCGCACCCTCGGCGAATCCAAAATGAACAACAGTATTTTCCGTGAAGCTGTTTTTGGTGTGATGAGCCTGAGGAAACGCAGTATGATGGGAAAAATAAAACCGAGAAAACAGATGTAAGGGTTTTGTGGTGATGCTCTCAAGTCAGGCAAAACACAAACAAAAAATTTGACAAATGAAATTTAATTGGAATAGCAATAAATATACAACAATATCAGACCTGCAAGAAAAGGTTAGCAATGAATTAATTGAACAATTAAATTTTAATGAAAATTATAAAGTTCTTGATGCCGGATGTGGTATTGGCAATATAACATTTAAAGTAGCTGAAATTGTTAAAAAAGGCTACGTTTTGGGGATTGATAGTTCATCTTCCATGATAGAAAGATGTAATGAAAATTTGAAAACAACAAATACTTCAAATGTTAAGTTTATTACGAAAAGTATAATAAAAATAGATTTTGCGAACGCGTTTGATGTAGTATTTTCTAATTCTGTTTTTCATTGGCTTAAGGAAACAGAGAAAGCATTGGATTTGTTGTATAGAAGTTTAAAGCCAGGCGGTAGTATTGGGATTCAATTTCCGTTATTAAATTCTCAACATCCACTTATTTCAACTTGTGAAAATGTAATAACAAAGTTAAATTTGGAAAAGGAATTTCAGAATTGGGATTTTCCATGGTATGTGCCAACTCCGGATAGTTTTAAATACTTAATGAGAAAATATAACTTTGAAAAATTTAACATATATCAAAAGACAACGGAATATAATTTTCATAAGAGCGCTAATGTCTATAATTTTTTTGATTCTGTTGGTTTAAATTTATATACTTCAAAATTATCAAAAGGGAAAGAAAAAATATTCAAGTCGGAAATTTGCAAAGAAATAGAAAGGCTCAAAGATTTGAATAAACTAAAGATTCGTTTTGAAAGATTGTATGCATTTAGTTATAATAAAAATTAACGATATAACTAATCAATAAAATTCTGCGGAAAATGTGACACGTGTTATACCCGTAGAACATTAAATACCAATAAGGATTTTAAGGTCCATCATGACAGGAAAATTTATCATAAAACAAGCCCGCGTTGTCAACGAAGGGCATCAGTTTACCGGAGATATTTATGTCAGAGAGGGTATCATCGAAAAGGTTTTGGAAGGCGAAAGTTTACCTGCCGAAAAGGACTGGGAAGTAATTGCTGCCGATGGCCTCTGGTTGCTGCCTGGTGTTATCGACGACCATGTCCATTTTCGGGAACCGGGGCTGGAATACAAAGCCGACATTTTTACCGAGAGCCGTGCTGCAGTTGCCGGCGGAGTCACCAGCTTTATGGAAATGCCCAATACCAACCCGCCGGCATTGACACAGAAGTTGCTGGAAGAAAAATATACGCTGGCTGCAAAAAAATCATTGGCCAACTATTCCTTTTACATCGGTGCTTCCAACGATAATCTGGAGGAAGTGCTGAAAACCGACCCGGCACGGGTCTGTGGCGTGAAAGTCTTTATGGGTTCTTCCACCGGAAACATACTGATGGATGACGAAAAAACACTGGAGGCCATCTTCTCGCGGGTGCCTATGCTTATAGCTACCCATTGCGAAGATGAAGAAACCATTCAAAACAACAATGCTGAATTTTATAAAGCATTGGGAATGAAAGCAACCGCTTCTGTTCATTCGAAAATACGTACAGCAGGAGCCTGTTATCTCTCCTCGGCAAAGGCTGTTGCCCTGGCACGGAAATATAACGCACGTTTGCATATTTTGCATCTGTCCACTGCAGGCGAAATGGAATTATTCGATAATAACACCCCTCTGGAAGAGAAGAAAATTACGGCAGAAGTCTGTGTACATCACCTTTGGTTCTCCGACAAAGATTATCCTGCCAAGGGTAATTTTGTCAAATGGAATCCGGCGATAAAGTCGGAATCCGACCGCGAAGCACTGCTTGATGCACTGCTTGATAATCGTCTCGATGTGGTGGCCACTGATCATGCCCCGCATACGCTGGAAGAAAAGCAGCGCCCTTATTTTAAAGCCCCTTCCGGCGGCCCTATGGTACAGCACTCGCTCACTGCTATGCTTGAATTTGTTCATGAGAAGAAAATATCCATCGAAAAGGTTGTGGAGAAGATGTGTCACAACCCGGCGGTTTTATTTCGTGTTGAAAACCGGGGATTTATTCGTCAGGGCTTTGCCGCCGATCTGGTGCTGGTGGACAGAAACGAACCATGGGAAGTCAACAAATCCAATATTCTTTACAAGTGCGGTTGGTCGCCACTCGAAGGTACTCAATTTCATTCGCGAGTTCAAATGACTTTCGTCAATGGGCAGCTTGTTTACAATCGGGGGAAAATCGATGAAAACATCCGCGGCGAACGGCTGGTTTTTTCAGGAAAATAATGGATTTTTGTTTGCTTTTCTGTCCTTTAATTCTTCTTGCATAGATTTCTCCAATAATATCAGGTAGCATATAATTAAAATGAAAGTCCATTCCTGCTATAAAATAATTTTTATTCTCATCTCTTCAACCCCATTTGCTTCCCTGGAA
>VAPM010058600.1_pt1 | contig 29927 bp, 34 predicted proteins | sample 3395091 | NCBI WGS metagenome assembly VAPM01 (sample SAMN08290445, study PRJNA428436) | hydrothermal vent metagenome | isolation source: Deep-sea hydrothermal vent chimney 3 | place: Pacific Ocean: Juan De Fuca Ridge
ACAACGTAAGAGCGAGAGTCAAGAAGTTGCTAAGGCCAGCTTTGCTTGTGAAATTTAGCGACGGCGGCCGCCTCGTTTATTTTTAGGTTCTTCAAAATTGACACGCAGCGATTTACCGGCAAAATCTCTACCATTGAGACCGGCAATAGCAGCCCGTGCTTCATGGCCTTCCATCTCAATAAAACCAAAACCTTTGCATTTATTGGTAAAAACATCCATTGCCAGTTTGATGGAACGTACGGTTCCATATTCAGAGAAGAGCTCAGTAACTTCACTTTCATTGACAGAGGAGGCCAGATTGCCAACAAAGAGCTTTTTCATAAGTTGCATCCTTACAATTCAGGCGTACAAGCACAAAGGCATAAGCGCCAAGCAAAAAAAGCGTATTAAAAAGCCCTGGCTAGCAGGGCTTTAAATTACAAGATCTAAATTATTGAGGCTGAACTTGAGCAGCCTGCAGACCTTTAGGGCCGCTTTCTACTTCATAATTTACAGTTTGGCCTTCAGCCAGAGTTTTAAAACCGTCACCAACAATTGCGCGAAAATGTACAAAGACGTCTTCGCTGCCATCATTAGGGCTGATAAAACCAAATCCTTTTGATTCGTTGAACCATTTAACTGTACCGGTATTCATTGATATATATCCTCAAAACTAAAAAAACAAATAAAACAGCATGTCGATGACGCAATGAGGATTCAGAGAGGTGCCAAATGGTAATCTAAGAAAGCCAGCTATGAGTCAACGCAGGCGGATGCACTATAGCCTATTTCCGAGAAAAAATCTAAATTATTTTATAATGATTTTTTAATATCAAAATCACTGTCTAGATTTAACCTGGAACAGGGTTGTCAGGATTTCGTTTTTATCGTTGAGTTTTAGCAGGTCTGTTATTTCTTGTCGTGTTTTTGCTATCGGATTGTGCCCTTCTTCGTCGAGGCTTGGTGTGTGCTTTAGTTTTTGCCTTTTTCCCTCGTGATGGCGTTCTTTTTTCTCCTAGTTGAGTGGCAGGGACAGTATGGTTGGGTGTAAAACCATCGATTAATATGCGTGGTAATAATTTTCCAATCAAGTTTTCTATGTCGGATAAAATATCCACCTCGTCGGCACAAACCAGAGAAATAGCTTCTCCAGAGGCGCCAGCCCGACCCGTTCGGCCAATTCTATGCACATAATTTTCAGCCACATCGGGTAAATCAAAATTAATAACATGAGGTAATTCAGATATATCAATACCCCTTGCTGCGATATCAGTTGCGACTAGAATTTTTATTTCGCCTTTCTTAAAACCGGCCAAGGCTCGCGTACGAGCACCCTGACTTTTGTCGCCGTGAATGGCTGCGGCATGGATTTTTTTTGTTTCCAGTTGTTTCACTAAACGGTTTGCGCCATGTTTGGTTCGTGAAAAAACCAAGACCTGATCCCAGTTATTTTCCCGGATTAAATGGGCTAATAACCGGGATTTATCTTTTTTATCTACCGGATGTATGATTTGTTTGACTGTGGTAGCGGTGGTATTGCGTGGACTGACCTCTATTTCTACTGGATTGTGGAGCAGTCCTTTGGTTAACTTGCGAATGTCGTTTGAAAATGTTGCAGAAAACATTAAATTTTGCCGATTTTTAGGTAGTAAGGCTAATATTTTACGAATGTCATGGATGAAGCCCATATCAAGCATGCGGTCTGCTTCATCTAATACCAAAATTTCCAACTCGTTAAATTTGATGGTATTTTGATTATATAGATCTATTAAGCGACCCGGGGTGGCAACCAAAACGTCAACACCGCGTCGTAATTGCATCATTTGCGGGTTAATCTTAACGCCACCAAATACGACACTAGAACGCAAAGAGAGATATTTAGCATATTGTTTGACGCTCTCATTAACTTGGGCTGCAAGCTCTCGGGTTGGAGTTAAAACTAATGCTCTTACTTTGTTTGGTTTGGCATGCGGCCCTTTGACGAGACGCTGCAATAGTGGCAGGGTGAAACCGGCGGTTTTTCCTGTCCCTGTCTGCGCTGCCGCCATAACATCTCGCCCGGTGAGAATAGAAGGAATGACTTGAGTCTGTATAGAGGTCGGTTTTTCGTAGCCTTTATCGCGTAGTGCTTGTAAAAGAGGGGCAGATAAACCTAGTGAGGGGAACGTCATATATTACCTATATTTACCCCTGTTTGGTCTAAACCTAATGGGGGGAATAAAATGGTTGTGTTTGCAGAATATAATTTATTCATCTGATATTGCAACGAATCCAGTCGAGCTGGTTTTTTAATGGCGTAGTGTTGCTATTGAGCGCGCTTTGAATGTGTTTCTAGTGTTGTATTGAGGAAAAACTTATTTTGCCTCATTAACTCATTAAAATTTAGTGGTGGCCAGGGACAGAATCGAACTGCCGACACGGGGATTTTCAGTCCCCTGCTCTACCGACTGAGCTACCTGGCCATTGAGACGTGTACCGAGTGTAATGACTTCAATCTGATTTTTGATTTGTTCGTTTCAACGAAAGTCCGCTATTAAACCGATCTCAAGGCTCTGAGTCAAGGGGTAATGTAATTTATTTCTTTTCTTTAGGGCAATTTTGTCCTAAAACCCTGATTTCTGCCTGATGTTTGAAGCGGATGGTAGAATACATACTTTTGAATTGACTGAATATATAGGGATGTTGTCGTGTTAGGTTTTTTTACCATGGGAACGGTATTGTTATTGTTTTCGGCATTGGTTTTTTCGCAGGAGCATGAAAATCAATGTATTCATTGTCATGTGGAGCCGCCGCATTTGTCAGGAGACGAAGCATGCCAGACCTGTCATGGCTCAGCGTTTGATCCGTCTCATAGTAAGAAAAAGGTCGTCTTAGATCATCCTGTTTCTAAAATAAATAAATCGAGCGTGGTCTCTACGAATTTGTTGCCACCGGGTATGAGTGTTCCTATGTATTATCCGAAGTCTCGTTTAGGTGATGCTCCTAATGAAATGATCGTGATTCCGGCGGGTGATTTCATTCGTGGGACTAACGAACGGCTTGCTGATGAAGGGCCGGAGCATGTGGTCCACCTCGATGAGTATTTCATCGATCAATTTGAAGTGACTAATTTACAATACAAGCGTTATATTGATGATGCGGGACGGCGAGCGCCAGAGCATTTTAGCGAACGTCAAGTTCCTGAGGGCAAAGCGGATCATCCGGTGACCTTTGTTAGTTGGGAAAATGCGCAGGCTTATTGCCAATGGGCAGGAAAGCGTTTGCCAACGGATCAAGAATGGGAAAAAGCGGCCCGGGGTCTTGATGCGCGTACCTTTCCGTGGGGTAATGTGTTCGAGATGCACAATGCCAATACACCGGTGCGATGGGAGACTTTGGGTGAAGAGGGCGACACGTCTCCTGTAGGGGCTTTTGCCGCAGGGAAGAGTCCCTATGGTCTTTATGATGTATCGGGTAATGTTTGGGAGTGGACGGATGCCTGGTACATGGCGTATCCCAATAACATGCGGCAGACGGAAAACTATGGAAAAAAATATCGTACACTGAAAGGCGGGTCGTGGTGGGATTGTTCCTTTTATAAATGTGGAATTTCTGCTCCAGTTTATAATCGTAGTTTTTTTAATCCTAAAGTGAAAAATTCCAGTTTTGGGTTTCGTTGTGCAAAAGATGTTTAGAATGATGGCAGAAAAAGTGAAAAAAATAAGTCGGCTATTTTGGATTCTGCTCGTGTTGTTAGCTTTGGTGGCATGTAGCTCTGATGATCAGAAGCAAGAAGAGGTTTTGTTAGAACCGGATATGGCCTATGTTCCCTCTGGTTTTTTCATTATGGGAAGTAACAAAAAAGATGAAGCTAATCTACAAAAGGAATTTGGTTTTGTTGATCCGTTATTTGAAAATGAACATCCAGAGCGCGAGGTTACGTTAGCTGGTTTTCATATTGACTTGAGAGAAGTCAGCAATGCTGATTACAAAATGTTTGTCGTGGAGACAAAATATCCGGATCCTGTGGCCTGGATACAGAATGGCTACAACGTCCATTGGGATGTTCTGGAGCAATCGACGTTGCCGCGTTTGCAGTCTATAGCCAATGACTATTTTAAATTGGACAGGGATACATCGGTTATGTCTAAAGAGGCTTTACTGAAAGACATTGCGGCACTGCAACACCAGCGTGATCTGCTCCCGGTGATGGGGATCAGTTGGTATGATGCTTATAGTTATTGCCAGTGGGGGAAAAAGCGTTTGCCTACAGAACAAGAATGGGAGAAAGCGGCGCGGGGTTCACAAGGAAATATCTACCCATGGGGCAATGAGTGGCGTGAAGCGTTAACCAATACCGGGGAAAGCGGAGAACAAAAAACAACCTTGCTTACCGTGGGTTCTGTGAAAGGAGATCGTTCACCTTACGGTGTGTTGGACATGGCGGGTAATGTTTCAGAGTGGACGGATAGTTGGTATCGAGCTTATCCGGGTTCAGAGCATACGAGCGAAGCCTATGGCGACTTTCATAAAGTCATTCGTGGCGGGGGTGCGGGGGTGGGGCACTATGCAATCAGTACTTTTTTTCGGGCAAGCAAACGGGGGCATGCGGATCCTTCGTCGATGAGCACAGATGTGGGTTTCCGTTGTGCAAAAGATTGAGCATTGACGTTATCACGTGCCTATTTTTTAGGCGCTGGGCGGCACAAAGCCTTCAAGAACCGTGCCGCCTTCTTCGCTGAAAAAGAATTTTTCCATTTCAGTCTCTAGAAATTCCCGTGACTTGGGATCGATAGTAGACAGGCGATATTCGTTAATTAACATCGTTTGCTGGCTTAACCACAGTTTCCAGGCTTCTTTGCTTACATTATGGAATATTTTTTTTCCTAAGTCGCCGGGGTAGGGTACAAATTCTAGACCTTCCGCTTCTTTATTAAGTTTTACGCATTGAACGTTGCGTGACATATTATTCTCCATTTTTGATCCATTTATTCTGTAGTTGAATGAGCAGTTTTTTTGTGGGGGCTGCTAATCCTAAATTTAACGCTGTGTCTATATTGTACCAAGCGTACATATCTTCGGCTACATTGCTGTCGTAATCTTTTGTGCTTGCCAGGAGAGGTGTGATGTCTAAATGGAAATGAGTGAACGTATGTCGGAAACCTGGCCATATCTCTTTTTTTGTGATGTTTTTGCTAAGGTTATCAGGTGCTGAATCGGCTTCAGGAAAGCACCACAGCCCGCCCCAAATACCGGTTGGCGCTCTTTTTTCCATTAATATCTGATGGTCTGAATTATATAAAATTAAAAAAATAGTGTTGCGTACGGGACGTTCTACCCGTGTTTTAGGCGTGGGTAATCGTTCTTGTATTTGCTGTTGATGTGCAATGCAAAGTTGAGCAAGAGGACAGGATTTACAGTGAGGGTTTTTTCGTGTGCAGATTGTTGCGCCTAAATCCATAATGGCTTGCGTGTAATGTTGTGCCCCTTTCTTGGGTACGTGTTGTTCGGCTAAGAGCCATAGATGAGTTTCTATAGATTTTTTCCCCGGCCATCCTTCAATAGCATGGATGCGAGTGAGCACGCGCTTAACATTGCCATCAAGGATGGGATGAGATTGGTTAAAAGCAAGTGATAAAATAGCTCCCGCTGTTGAGCGCCCGATGCCGGGTAAGGCGATTACGTCAGCTAACTTTGTCGGAAATGATCCGTCATGTTGAGAGACGATGTTTTGTGCTGTGCGGTGTAAATTTCGCGCTCGAGCGTAATAGCCCAAACCAGACCAGAGTTGCAAAACATCATCAAGGGGGGCGGTAGCCAGTGTCTCGATAGTCGGAAAATGTTGCATAAAGTTTTCGTAGTAAGGGATGACGGTGGTGACTTGTGTTTGTTGCAGCATGATTTCAGAAACCCAGACACGATAAGGTGTCGGGTTTTGTTGCCATGGCAGGTTGTGGCGTCCATGTTGATGAAACCAGGCGAGTAAGGGTTTATTGATGCTCATTATAATTATTATTTTAAGGTTTATGTGGGTATGGTACTCTTGGGTTATATTACATAATAAAAAATTGTTTTTAGTGATTATTAAATGTTTTATTCTAGTCGTCCTGATTAAAAGTAATTGCTGGGTCGTGATGTTTGAAATGACATGAGGAGTGGAGATGCCTATTGCAGATTCCTGTGTGCTGAAAGTGACGGCTCAGCAAACAAAAACACAAGAGGGTATTTTCTATTTTACGCGGTTTTCTTCGACAGACCGTGCTGGGAGAGCCTTGAAAATACTGGGTATTTGTTGGTTGATTGCGGGTGTTACCGTTATTATTCCACTTGCTCACTTTGTCTTGGTTCCTGGTTTTTTTATTGCAGGCCCTGTGATGGCGATAATGAGATACAAAGTGGATAAAGCGGCTGAAAAAGTGGCAGTACAATGTCCGGAATGCGGTCAAAATGTGGAAATTCAGATGGAAGCTCAAGATTGGCCCCCTCTGTATACCTACTGTCCAAAATGTAACGCTGGTGTGCAGTTAACCCTGTAGTTGCATAAAAAGCTGACTCAGAATCGTTTCATAGCGTTTATAGCCTAAGGCTTGATACTCGTATTTTTTGGAATTCACTTGGCGTAACCCGGATCAATTCATAACACCATGGGTATATACGATTCTAAAAGCTTCATAAATTAAATTATATTGCATTTTGAGAGGTATTTGTGTGCGTAGTATAATGGTCGCTATCATTTTAGGTATCTTGCTTGTATCAGGAGCGGTTACTCTATTTTTAGGTTTATATTTATTCGGAATAATTGGTTAAAAAATGGAAATTAGGGTTAATGGCGTGGCGCGCAATGTGGCTGCGGTTTACACCGTTGCTGATTTGATTCAAGACATGGATTTAGGGCGGCAACGTTTCGCGGTTGAAGTGAATCGAGAAATTATTTCTCGAGGTCAGCATGAAAAACACCTGTTGCAATCTCAAGATCAGATAGAAATTGTACATGCGATTGGAGGGGGGTAACAAAGGTATGGATATGTCAAATAGTCGCCAATCACATGACCCTTTAATCATTGCCGGGGTGGCGTATCAATCCCGGTTATTGGTGGGGTCGGGAAAGTATAAAGATCTAGAAGAAACGCGCCTGGCAACAGAGGCGAGTGGGGCGGAAATAATTACGGTTGCAGTACGCCGTACTAATATGGGTCAAGATCCAGACGAGCCTAACTTGTTAGATGTGGTTACACCGGATCAATATACAATTTTGCCCAATACGGCAATGTGTTATACCGCCGAAGATGCGGTGAGAACTTGTCGTATGGCGCGTGAACTATTAGATGGACATGATCTGGTCAAATTAGAAGTGTTAGGAGATGAAAAAACGTTATTTCCCAATGTGACGGCAACGTTGAAAGCGGCGCGAACGCTCATCGATGATGGTTTTAAGGTGATGGTTTATACCAGCGATGATCTCATTATTGCGCAAGAGCTGGAGTCTATGGGGTGTGTTGCGGTGATGCCCTTAGGTGCGCCGATTGGCTCTGGTCTAGGTATCCGTAACCCCTACAATATACAATTCATTGTTGAAGCGTTGAGTGTCCCCGTATTAGTTGATGCTGGCGTGGGTACAGCATCAGATGCGGCATTTGCAATGGAGTTAGGTTGTGATGGTGTGCTGATGAATTCAGCGATTGCTGCGGCTAAAAACCCTGTATTAATGGCATTGGCGATGAAAAATGCCGTTAAAGCAGGACGAGCAGCGTATCTTGCCGGACGTATGCCTCGTAAACGTTATGCATCAGCCTCTTCACCTATTAATGGTGCTTTTTTTTAGCTTGATGAGCAAGTTAGATGAAAGACCTGTATTGTCTGAGGCCGTGCCGTATCGTGCAAAAATAAAGAGTTTCGTGCGTAGAGAGGGGCGTTTTACAGAGAGTCAGAAGCAAGCTTTAGCAGCGAACTGGAATACTTTTGGTGTTGAATATGATGAGCTGAATATTGACTTCCTTCAGCTTTTTGGGCGTCAAGCTTACACGGTGCTGGAAATTGGTTTTGGTAATGGCAAATCATTGGCCAAAATGGCCGTGGCCTATCCTGAAAAAAATTATCTGGGTGTTGAGGTTCATCGTCCCGGAGTGGGGCAATTATTAAAACAGCTTCAGGATGAAAAAATCAAAAATATACGCGTGTTACAGCACGATGCAAAGGACGTATTAAGCCATAAAATTTCAGATGCCAGTCTGGATGCCTTATACCTTTTTTTCCCTGATCCCTGGCCGAAAAGAAAACATCATAAACGACGTTTGGTGCAAGCAGATTTTGTTCAATTAATCGCGAGGAAGCTAAAGGTTGGCGGTATTTTTCATGTGGCAACGGACTGGCAGGATTATGCCCATCATGTACTGAAAGTAATGTCAGTTTCTGAATTTTTTCAAAATACAGCCGGTGCGGCTTTATATTCTCCTTGCCCTGAATATCGCGTACGGACTAAATTTGAGCAACGTGGCCAAAAGTTAGGATACTTGATTAGAGATATGGTGTTTAAGCGAGTTTAAGTCAGACTTTTGCTGGGATAAAGCTCAGTGATATCAACAAAATCAGCTGTATTATCCAGAAATATTTGTACTAGATTGGGGTCAAGATGCTTTCCGCTTTGATTTTCAATATGTTCAATAACCTTGCTGAGCGGCCAGGACTCTTTGTAAATACGACTGGAGAATAAGGCATCAAAAACATCAGCCAGAGCTACGATACGACCATAGATATGGATTTGTTCGCCTTGTAAGCCTTGAGGGTAGCCGCTACCATCCCATTTTTCATGATGTTGTAAGGCAGTAATTGCAGCCGCTTGTAAAATATCCCGTTTGGAATGACTGAGCATGGTGTAACCCATGCGCGCATGACTTTTCATGATTTCGTGTTCTGCATCTGAGAGGCGACCCGGTTTTAATAATATATCATCGGTGATACCGATTTTGCCTATGTCATGCAACGGTGATGCGGCAGTAATTAATTCGACCTCTCTATCGCTGAGTCCAGATTTTTTGGCCATGAGTTGACTATATAGTGCAACACGCTTTGTGTGATTACTTGTTTCTTGGGAACGTTTTTCTTCGATTACACCCATGGTGTATACCGTTTCACGTAGCGTGTTTTCTATTTCATTGTTTAATGCAACGAGTTGCTCGTTTTTTCCTTGTAAAATATCCTGATGCGCTATGATTTCATTATTAAATAAATTAATTTCATCGGCAACGCTGGTGAATTCAGAAGTTGTAAATTGATTGGTGCTAATAGGTTGGTTTTTTTTATAGGCCAGTTTGGCGTGTTGGATTAATTTGTTCAGGGGTTCCTGTACATTGTGTTGAATAATCTGTGATGTGTTGACGATGATGAGCAGCAAAAAACTCAATGAAATAAATAAAATGCTTGCAAGTACTAATAAAGATTGATTGCGATACGTAGTTACATCCAGCGTGATGTCAATTGCACCGAGTACCGTGCCCTCTAGTACTTCATGGCAGGAGAGGCAATTGAGTGTACCCTCTGGGCTGGCTATGTAGGGGATAATGGCTCGAATAGTGGGTGTAAAATTGAACTCATCCATAGTGAAGACAGGTGTTTTTGTTGCAAAAGCTTGCTCAATAGCCTGATCTTGAAAAAGACCTTCTGGGTTTGCTGTACCAAACTGTGTATTAATGGCCTCCCCGCGGATAATAGCGACTTTATTTATTTTTTTAAGTTCTCTGATTTCTTCTAGATAAAAGCCTTGGTCTGCCATAACGCCCGATTTCATTTGTGCAGTTAAACCGGCTTTGACAAGTTCGGCATGAGCCAGTGCTTGATTCTCTATCGCTGTTTTTGAGAGCGCCCGAAAATTAAAACCAGTGATTAATAAAAGTATTGCGACCATAACAAAAATAAAATTTGTAATGTTTTTGACTGTTATGGATTTTATGCTGGGTTTTTTCATGCTCGCTAAACGGGTCACTCATGTGTCTGATAATGGCTACAGTTGTAACATGTTGTCGTGAAATTTCAATATACTACTGATCCTGAAAAATTCAGCTGGATGTGAATGCAGAGTGTAATAGTTTGATTCATCTAACGATGTGAAGAAAAGCGTCGTCATCTTGACGGTGATCAAACTTTTTTCGCGTCGTTAGATAAGTCAAGAGGCTTGTACCCAAAAAAACGGGGCATCAACTGATTTTTTCAGGATGAATTCATCGTATACTTTTTTCTTTTAAAATAAAAAATGTTATGTCTAATCAAAATAACACCAAACAATTTAGTTTTCTAGCAATTATTGCGCCAGGAATTTTGTTGGCGGCAACGGGGGTGGGCGCCGGTGATTTAGCGACAGCGAGTTTCGCCGGCAGTCATTTAGGTGTTGCGGTGTTATGGGCTGTGGTTCTCGGCGGGGTTTTGAAATACGTAGTGACCGAGGGGTTGGTGCGGTGGCAGTTGGTCACGGGGCTGACGTTTCTCGAAGGCGTTGCGCTAAAGTTAGGTCGAGTCGTTGGCTGGTGTTTTCTCCCTTATCTTTTGTTGTGGACATTTTTTGTGGGGACGGCGTTAATGAGTGCCTGTGGTGTGGCGCTGCATGCTTTGCTTCCTCTTTTTGATGATGCACAAACCGCCAAAGTTGTGTTTGGCAGTGGAGCCAGCTTGCTGGGTTTGTTTTTGGTGAAACGAGGGGGTTTCCTGCTTTTTGAAAAAATAATGGGGGTGTGCATTGCCATCATGTTCCTGATTGTTATTGTCACTGCGGTTTTGGTGTGGCCGGGTACCGCCGTCGTATTGAAAAGCCTGTTTATTCCGAGTATTCCTGACAGTCAGGGTGATGGAATTATTTGGACTCTGGCGTTGATTGGCGGGGTAGGGGGGACTTTAACGATATTGTGTTATGGCTACTGGATTAGAGAAAAGCATCGCGAAGATGTTTCCGCATTGCGCATTTGTCGTATCGATTTAGGTGTCGGTTATTTTATGACCGTGTTATTTGGTCTGGCAATGGTGATTATTGGTAGTACGATTGAAATAGAAGGCAAAGGTGCTGATTTATTGGTTACGCTGGCCAATCAACTTCAGACGGAGTTGGGTTCCGTGGGTAGCTGGCTGTTTTTGTTGGGTGCTTTTGGGGCGGTGTTCAGTAGTTTGTTGGGCGTATGGCAGGCGGTACCGTATTTATTTGCCGATTTTTGGCGGATATTTTTTAGCTCTTATCAACGAGTGCACGGTGATTCAAATAAAGACTTATGCCAAAGCCAGCCCTATAAAATCTATATGTGGGGTATCGCCATTATTCCAATGTTAGGCTTGTTTATGAGTTTTAAAGAGGTGCAAAAACTCTATGCGGTCATCGGTGTGGCATTTATTCCCTTAGTCGCGTTGGCATTACTTCTCATGAATAGTCAACGAGCCGGGTTAGGGCGGTATGCTAATAGCTGGATCACGAGGGTAGCATTGCTTGCCGTTGTCATTTTTTTTGGTGCTTTGGCGGGGATGAAATGGCTAGTATAGGGGGATATACTCAAAGCGTTTAAAATTAAGGTTTCACTGCATCTCTTTTTTATTCATTGACCATTGCAACATAATGCTTGTCAATAATCGACGATAACTCGTCATGTTTTTTGACAAAAACAGCGCGTACTCAAAACCCAAACGTCAAACGTCAAATATCACAGATGTATTTAAGTTTTTCAGGAGGGTTGCCGATAGTTAGTTTGTAATATCCTGTTGGGACAGGGATGTCTAGCCTATTTTTATACTTTGCAATATGAGTGGTGCTAGAACAATGTGCAGACTAAATTTAAAACATAAAACTCCCTGTTTCGTTTTGATTGTCGGTTTACTGTTATTTTCTTTAGTCAGTTCTTCTCAGGATGTCACTTTCGATTTTGATAAAAAAGTGGTTGGCACAGACGGTGTGTCATATGCCTTTTATACGATGGATTGTAATGCCGGTAGTGGGATAGGTTGTGCTTCTCGGACAGGTATGGGCGGTGGTATGGGCAGTGGGACTAACATAGACGGAACACGCTTTATCAGTGGTACGGTTATGATTGATGGGGTGTATTATATTCACCAGATTGTGGGTGACCCAACGACCGGTTTTGCCCAGGAGGTGTTCTATGCGGCGAATTTGTCCTGTACCTGGATTTCTTGTTTTAACTGGAACCCCCTGGGTTCTGCAGTCAATGGGAAAGAAAACCCGACCCGCTCTGCTATTAAGCAGGTGTTAAGTTCATCAGACAGCAACGGCAGCATGTCATCAGAATTTTTAAAAGATACGTTGGCGAATAAGGCTAAAATTTCCCAAAGCCTGACATCGGGCAATTTAACCGCATTGTTCGAAATTGACGGTAGAAACGAATCAATTACTGCCATGCCCGGTAGTGAACTTCCCATTATTAATACCCTTGTCCTTAATGACCCGGGTATTCCAACGTCTTCATTTGGTCCAAATGCAGTTTTTGATATCAATGTAGATAAAGACAACAGTCAAATAACGGCGGGATTTTATCGTTATGATACGGCGACAGGAACATATTTTTACGATGATCCTGTGGAAGCGTACGACCTCGATAAAGATTGGTCGAAATTTTTTAATGCGGATCAAAATCCGGATTGTAATACAGCTAGGCCAGAATGTACCTAACTGAATTATCAGTATGTTACTGATTCAGGCCTGTTCAGTTTCCAGTAATCCCAATACGCCTTCTAGTCCGGTATGGTTGAGTGCCGTTAATGCTTGTTGTTGTACCGTTGGCTTGGCATGATAGGCAATGCTGAGTCCGGCCTCTTTCATCATAGCGAGGTCATTGGCGCCATCACCTAGCGCAATGGTTTGTGATGGTTTGATATTGAGATCCTTTGTCAGTTTGATTAATAGATCGGCTTTTGTTTGCGCACCCACTATAGTTCCCACTATTTTACCTGTTAGTTTAGTCTCATTTTTTTCAAGCGTGTTTGCCAAGCTATAGTCTAGTTTCAGGCGTGTCTTCAATCGATCAGTAAAGTAGGTGAACCCCCCTGAAACCAAGGCAATTTTAATGTTACGTTGTTTTAATATTTTGATCAGTAGCTCTGCGCCTGGGTTGAGGTTGAGCCGTTCGTGATAGACACGTTCTAACACGGTGGTATCTAAGCCGGCTAAGAGAGCAACCCGTTTGCTTAACGAGGTTTCGAAATCAATATCACCTTGCATTGCCGCTTCGGTGATTTTAGATATTTTTTTCTTGATCCCTAAAAAATCACCAATTTCATCGACACATTCGATGTTGATTAACGTTGAATCCATATCCGTCACCAAGAGTTTGGCCTGGGCGCTCGAGAAAGATTCAGGAATTTGATTAATATCGAAGGCGTAGTTTTGACGTAACTCATTCAGTTGATGATGATTGACTGACAGCGCGAGCTCAATTTGTGAATAGGTTTCGAAATGCTTTGATTGTCCTTTTATTTCAGCATTGATTTCTTGTACCGCTTGCTGAGTCAAGTTAGAACCTTGAAGAATGAGTTTTGGCATATTTACAGCGTTATCCTGATGTCAATTATTTTTTTAAAATCCAGGCCGTCATTTAATTAGTACGGTAAGCCATAAATGAGGGTTTACAGCCGCCGCTCGCTAGGCTTCATTGAGCCTGGGCAGGAGCTTAATGAAATTACAGGGGCGGGTTCGACTATCTAATTGTGCTCGCAATATATGTTCCCATGCTAGTTTACAGGCACTGGTTGATCCCGGTATACAAAAAATAAATGTATTGTTTGCTTGCCCTGCAAATGCGCGTGATTGAATGGTCGAGGCTTTAATTTCCTGATAGGACAGTTGGCGAAATAGTTCACCAAACCCATCTATTTTCTTATCAAACAACGGTATCAATGCTTCTGGTGTGACATCTCGCCCCGTGATTCCTGTGCCGCCGGTGACCAGGATGGTGTGAATTGTAGAGTCCGCGATCCAGTTCGACACGGTGGCTCGTAGCTGGTAAATATTATCATGCTGAATAGTATATTCTGCTAACTTATGGCCGGTAGCGGTTACTTGTTCTGCCAGATACTTTCCAGACGTATCTGTTTTTTTGCTCCGTGTATCGGAAACAGTGAGCACAGCAATGTTAATGCTTTCAAAGACCGCATTGGCAGAGAAATTTGACATTATCGTCTCCACGTAAACTTAGAGTGTGAAATGATACCATGCTCAGAGAATGACGCGAGCGTACACGGACACCTGAACTTCGATCGCCACGGATGTAGGGCAAAATGGCGATCAGAATCAGGATGATCATCAGCGCTGGATTGATTGCGCCGCCGCCACTTTTTTCATTTTCTGCTCCATTATCACTGTCTGCGGGCAAAGATTCTAAACCTGCTGTGCCGGTGATGGGGCTGCGATTGTTGTCATACAGGGTTCGGATACCGTTAATGTCATCTGGTGTTAATGTTTTAGCCGCTCGATTGAGCGTGTTACCACTGTTCATTACTGCCTCTATATTTTGCCCTGCTTCATCCGGATGATTAAGACCTATGGCGTGACCCAGCTCATGCAATGCAACGCGAGCAAAGTCACAGGTCATGCCACCTTGAGTATTGGTGTAACAGCTGAAATTTTCTGTTATAAGCGGGTCGTTGTTCGCCGCCCATTGGCTGGCAGGGTCGTTGTCGAATGAGCGCAATAAAATATCGGCTTCTACTAAAGAACTGATTCCTCCACGGGTTTCAGCTTGTAAGGTCGTGATACCTAATGCATCTCCCCAGTCCAGGCCGCAGATATTTTGTGATAACGCTACATTATTGATCCCGTCATTATTCATGCAAGCGTTTCCTGATCGTATTCCTTCTAGCAGAGTGAGGTTTGCTCCGGTATTATTCCATTCGGACAGGCTATCAAGAATCAGTTGCTTAAAGGGTTGGCGATTAATGTTGATGCCGATGGCGACATTTTGTTCTTCCCATATAACCGGAGTGCCGACCCCGCTGATTTCCAGAGCACTGCCGTTGGATACAAAAAATGCAAAGCCCCAAGTTGGTTTTGTTATAATAACGCTAACCAGTATGAAACAGGAAAAGATCCATTTATTCCTCATTTATTTCTCCAGAAGCATTCAGTCGTAGCCTGATTTCTTGTTTAAATGCATCCAGGCTGATGCCGTGGGCGTTGGCAAGGTTTTTGTTTGTTGCCGCTTGGGTGAGCACTTTATTTTGATTAATGGCCGTAACTAAAGCACCCTCTATATTTTTGATGTTGGTTTTTCCATTCGCTGTTGTTTCAATGACAAAAACACCATCGTGAACGCCAACTAAAGGAAAGAGGGCTTTATGGTTATTTTTAATAAATAAAATATAGCGTTTGTTGATCGAAAATGAAGGTGCGCCAGGGATGTTGAGTGTAAAGGGCGGGATGACACCGCCGGCGATGATTAACTCATAAGTTTTTGAATTTATTTCACCTTTTAACGTTTCAATGTATTTAAGTGTGATGGCGGTATGAATGAAGTCCTGTGCGAGAGGATCATTCCAGTTGCTTTGTTGCTTCGATACGGTGCCAATGATTATTGTATCAGCTAAAGAAACAAGGTCGTTAAAATCACGTGATATGCTTGAAAAAGACCAAGCAAAATTGGGTGACAGGATCAATATCAAGGTTACTTTTAAAATAAAATAAAAATGGTGCGGAGTTTTGAGGGGCATAACAATCTACCTTTGAGGCTCTTTTCATATTATAGATTCATATGTCCGTCGCTGTAAATTTAGTTTATCCTTTTTCTCTTCATTTCTCGTGTAAAATGAGGGCTTTCACCTATACTCTGTGACGTGTGAAATTGAGGCGTAATGATGAAGTTGATTGAAGGTACAAAAGCATATGTTAAATGAGGGTTTAATAAAAATTATAGAAGCGCGTCATCATGACCCGTTTAGTGTGCTGGGTCGTCATCAGGAAAAAGGTGAAATCGTGGTCAGGACGTTCAAACCACACGCTCAAACCGTGTCTATAGCAGAAGGTGAGCTTGCCATGGAGCGCATTGCAGGAACCGATCTGTTTGAATGGCGGGGCGAGGCAAGTGTGCTGCCCCAGCACTATCGTTTTATTTGGCGGGATCATGAGCATCACGAACAGATTGCCCATGATGCTTATACTTATTTGCCTCAGCTTAGTGACTTTGATCTACATCTGTTTGCTGAAGGGAAACACTGGCATGCCTATCGTCTATTAGGTGCACGAGTTCATGAAATTGACGGCGTTGGTGGCGTATTATTTGCGGTTTGGGCACCTGGTGCTGAACGAGTGAGTGTGGTGGGTGACTTCAATCTTTGGGATGGTCGTTGTCATCCGATGCGTGTGCATCCCGGTTTCGGTGTTTGGGAGCTGTTTATTCCAGGTCTTACCCCGGGGCAGCTTTATAAATTTGAAATACGTAGTCGCGATCATGGCCGCATCCAAACGAAAACAGACCCTTATGGTCAGCAGTTTGAGCTACGTCCACAAACCGCATCTATTGTCACGGCACCTTCTTTATTTCAGTGGCAGGATCAAAGCTGGATGGAAAATCGAGCTCAGTTTGACTGGCAACAACGACCCTTGTCTGTTTATGAAGTTCATCTGAGTTCATGGCAACGGGGTGTGGAAGGTGAGTTTTTAAACTATCGGGAATTAGCGCGGCGTTTGGTTGATTATGTAAAAGAAATGGGCTTCGGTTTTGTTGAATTGCTCCCTATTACGGAACACCCTTATGACTTGTCCTGGGGGTATCAAGTGACCGGTTATTATGCGCCAACCAGTCGCTTTGGTACGCCCGATGATTTTCGTTATTTTATTAACCTACTTCATGAGCAGGGCATCGGCGTGATTCTTGATTGGGTGCCGGCACATTTTCCAAAAGATGCACATGGTTTGGCTCGTTTTGATGGCACGCCCCTGTATGAGCATAGCGACCCGCGCAAGGGCGAGCACCTGGATTGGTCAACCTATATTTTTAATTATGATCGCAATGAAGTGAAAAACTTTTTGTTATCCAGTGCATTGTATTGGTTAGAAGAGTTTCACATTGATGGTTTACGCGTTGATGCGGTTGCCTCTATGCTGTATTTGGATTACTCCCGTACAGACTGGGTGCCGAATGAATTTGGAGGTCGTGAAAATCTGGAGGCCGTGGCTTTTTTAAAACAGTTGAATACCGTCACGCATAGCCAATGTCCAGGTGCCTTGATTTATGCAGAAGAATCTACTTCCTGGCCACAGGTTACCCAACCTGTTGATGTGGGTGGTTTGGGTTTTGACCTGAAGTGGAACATGGGCTGGATGAATGATACCTTGTCGTATATAGAAAAAGAGCCGGTGCACCGTAAGCATCATCACGATATCTTAACGTTTAGTATGCTCTATGCGTTTAGAGAAAATTTTATGTTGCCGTTTTCGCATGATGAAGTTGTGCATGGTAAAGGGTCTATGTTGACTAAAATGCCGGGGGACGAATGGCAGCGCTTTGCAAACCTGAGGTTGTTATACACCTACATGTTTACTCACCCAGGTAAAAAATTGTTGTTTATGGGAACTGAATTTGCTCAAGGAACAGAATGGGATAGTGCGGGAATATTAGATTGGTATGTACTGGAGTATGATTCTCATAAGGGGGTTCAAAAGTTAGTTAAGGACTTAAATCATCTATATCACAACATTCCGATGCTCTATTGTCACGATTTTGACTGGCCGGGTTTTGAATGGGTGGATTGTAGCGATGGTGAGCGTTCTATTTTAAGCTACATGCGTAAGGCTGGGGATGAATACTTGTTAGTGGTTCTTAATTTGACGCCAGTGCCACGCGAAGATTATATGATGGGCGTACCCGAAGCGGGTGTCTACACCGAATTATTTAACTCCGATTTGACATGTTATGCAGGTAGTAATCTGACGAACAGCGGAGTTGAATTGCACGCGGAAGAAAGAGAGTGCAATGGTCGCCCTTATTCTATTATGTTTAAGCTGCCGCCCCTGGCCGGAGTGATACTTAAAAAAATGTAACGATTTAGTGAGAGTCAAAGTTAGTAGTCACTGCTCAGGTTGTTCTTAAAATGGTGGATTTCAGGGGGAGAGCGGAGTAGTTACAAAAAAGTAACCACTCCATTCACCTTGGGTAACCTCGAAAAAAATATGCTAAACAATTTTAAGATCTATTTTATTTTAGACAAAAATTTTGGGTCTACAATCAGTTTTCTTACGCCGTGAGCCTGGTTTTCTTCGAAAGTATTGTCTTCACACCATTTGCTTAAGCTGTTAATGTCGATTTTGGCACATTGTGGGCGAACATTCCAGGTGACCTGCAATGTTGAGCAATTTTCATTTGTGTATTTAGGGCCTGTTGTTGAGCCTGCAAACTCAACGGGGTTACCCGTGAAATCAGGGATAGATTTCACTTGGTGATAGCCGTTTACTTTATTGCCATCATAAGTCATCGTATTAAAGTCTAGCGCAGAGGAATCATTTACTACGGTAAAAACCTGCGCTTCTACACGCAAATCCGGGTTCGTACAATCTTTCTGCAAGCAAGCATCTAAACCTTTTCCTGGGGTGACATCGCAGGACGTATGTACCCAGTGAACTTCAATGGTATCACCGGGTTTAACACCTTTGCAGTGGTTGATTTTAGGCGCTATTAATTCGGCTGAAGACAGTGCTTTGCTCGACAGGCATTGATAACCACCTGTAGAACCATGGCTGTCACTTTGTCCATCACGCCGATCACGGGCTAAAATTGAAAAATCTTTTGCTTTGTGTTCGGCATTCACATGTAAATGGATATTACATAAATTCATTTCGGTACGATCGGGTGCGAGTGTAAATACACGCTTGTTTTCGCCATATAAATGATCGATATCTCGTGGTGTTTGTGGGCCCGCGCTGACGCAATTATTGGCGGCCATTGTATTTTCGGAAAACAAACCTAATGCTAAAATGAGTCCTATTTTCTGAATGTTTTGATTCATGATAATTACCCTCTTCTATTATTCACGTTTATAGGTTGTAAGTGTCATGTTACCGAGCCACTATCCAATAAATCATAAAGTAGTCGCTAGCTATTTTTATTCTCCCTAAAAATAAAAAACCTCACTGTTCGGTTATTCTTTAGACGCTTACTCAGCTATTTTTTCACGAACTTGTTGTTTAGGAAAGTCTGCCTTAGCTTTCTGCCTAAATAAAATAGTCGTGCCAGATTAGGTGAACATTAAGTGATTTGAAAACCAGCGGGTGCTATTATGGGTGGCGGATGTGGAATTAACTACACCTAAATTCCAATCGCTACGAGTTTACAATGAATGTTACAAAAATTTAGAAAGGAACGATCCAGTTTTTTCAAAACTTTGGCGACTACTACGCTGATGATTTGGAATGGTTATTAGGCGGTGGATTTGAAGGTCATAATCAGACCTAAGTTCATAATGCTATGGGTATATTATAAATATAAGAACGTTTTTTAAGGCTGAGGAAAAGTTAAATGCTCTCGGGCAAAGCCAGGGGTTTACCTTGCTTAGTTTTAAAACTCTGAATGATTGTAAATCAAAGAGAAGGGGTCATGTTAGTGAAAAATGTACATTCTAGATTTTCCGATAAATTAGTTGATTTAAGTGCCTTAAAATCGGAGAATAAGAGTTTTGATTATGCTTGTGTCTCCGTTTCTCGAGAAGAGGGAGAGTCTTTGTCGTCTTTAATCGAGGAAAAATCTTACCGGGAAACGATAGAAATAGGTTGTGCGTTGGGTGTTTCATCACTTTATATTTGTGACGCCCTGGCAAAGTTTGATAACGTTTCCCATACTATATCGACCCCTACCAAATGAGCAACTGGAAGGGCATTGGAGTAGAAAACCTCAAAAGAAGAGGAGTCGATTTTTTCGAATTGATAGAAGAGCCTTCCGAATTAGCTTTACCACGTTTGCTGGAAAGTGAAAAAAAATATGATTTGGCTTTCATTGATGGTTGGCACACCTTCGATCATAGTTTGATTGATTTTTTTTACTTAAATAGGCTTATCAAACCTGGTGGAGTCATTGTGTTTGATGACGCTAACTGGCCTTCAGTTAACAAACTTGTGAATTATGTTTTAAATTACCCCTGTTATAAGCTGATTAGTCCAAGCTCTGTGCCTAAAGCGAAAGGTGCTTTATATCAAGATGGGTTTTTAGGCAAAGTGGTTAAAGGCATTGATCATTGTAGTACTCTATTTCCTCAACGGGTGAGAAACCGGGTTTTCCCAAAATTTATCACGCAGAAAAATGCTAAGGTGGAAACTCAGAGATGGGTGGTAGTAGAAAAGCAATTTGACGATTCTCGTAGCTTTGATTGGTATATGCCTTTTTAGAGAGCTTCGGAATAATGGATTCCTTTCTATGGGCATATTGTCAGGGTTCATCAGCAATGGGCGCGCCGCAAAAAATAAAACAAGATGGTGAAGCTGTAGGTAAATCTGATGGTGGTTTTGAGCGCTAAGATTCATGCGGCGGTAGTATTAACACTGAATAACCCATACGGTTGCTGATCATAGCCGGTCAAACTTCTGAATATGGACAATTTCTTGCTTTGATCGAGGTTTTTTTAACTGATTAGTTCTGGCGGATAAAAGATATGATTCGAATGAATTTATTGTCTCCGCGTTGAGACATGCTACGAGCGATTGAAGAGAAATTATCAAGCGACGCTAAGTTTGGTGGCATCGGTAATTTTGTTGGCTTAATTGAGAGCGCCCTTCGTTATTTTTTTACTCCGTTCTCTGGGCTTTGCTAAAAATAAAATATTATCTGATAATTTTATTAAAACAATGAAATATAGATCTATTGCGTCCGAAAAAGATTCTATGTTACGATCACTTTTCCACTTTGAAAATGTGGCTAACTGAGTAAATTACTAGGTTTTACCCTGTAATTGTTTTTTTGAAATACTTGTAGTTGGAGGTAATTCCTATGTCCAAGCAAAGAGGTGCGGCGACGGATGACACATTTTCTGTCATTGCAATAACTGTAATTTTAGTCATTTTAACATTTGTGGGAATGAGCTTTTAAAGCTTTAATTTTACGACGCCCTGGCCTATAGCATTCGCTGCATTTGAAATTTAGGCTGGGGTTTTATACATCAGCTTTTATAACCGTATCCAAGGCACGAACGGACTATTTTCTGGATTGATCCTGGCCGACTCTAAGTGAGTTTCAAAAAGCAGACGTATCGTGCCCTGGATACGGTTATAAAAGCAGTGAAATGGTTCTGAGGTAATTTTTTATGCGGCTATAGGGTCTAGGTGACGTCCGAAAAAACATTCCGGGTTACCGTGGACTGTTGTTCATAGCCCATCATCATGCTAACGGGCAAACACCTTTATTTATAAACTAACCTAAAGGGCGCGCAGGAGAAGCCTATCTAATTCTCAGCAACAAGCTTTATCGGACAGAAGACAGATCGCACAGCATGCGTTTGTCTTGTTCGTCAATCATAACCACTCTATAATTATTTGGAAGTCTGTGCCAGACTAAAAAAAATACGTCCTTCCTGCCAAGTTCGCACCTGTACCTTGTTCACTGTGTAGTACTGGCCATCCAGCAAAGCCAACTTGTGATTAAGCCGGGTTTGGTAAAGTGTCAGTTCATCACCATGACGAGTAATGAGTTTGATTTGCGCGGCAATATGCCCCTGAATAGAGCAGTATCTTGCCCCAATGACCTGATAGCCGCTTTGCTTCAAAAGGGCAGGAGACACCGGTACAAAGTCCAGTTTTTTCATGAGCAAAACAAGGTTTTGGTAGCTGTCAGTTATATAGTCACTTGTTAACTGCTTGTTGTGGTTTAATGCCACTTCTCGAGCCACTTTCGATAATTGACTCTCGTCGCCTGGCCATAGAAACGGAGCCAATAATATGGTAATAATAAATAAAGCTGCCAAAAATAGATTTCGTTGTAACTGCCAACGCTTCCGCCAAAAACAAGCATTTTGTTTATTCTGTCTGTTTTCAGCCATCGCTTCCATACGTTTCAACGTTTCCGGAGCAAGTACTTGTCTCTGATAGTGCTGCTTAACTGCGTTGTCTACGGCATCGTCACTCATGGTAGTGCCTTGGCATGGTGTTGTTTAATGAAGTGTCTTATTTTTTTCCTGCCACGATATAACAGGCTGAGCACCGTACCTCTTGACCTATGGGTTAAATCAGCAACCTCTTGTGCAGTATAGCCTTCAACTGCAACGAGAAATAAAACTTCTCGTTCAACACCACGTAATTGAGCTAGCGCAAGTTCCAGAGCAAGCTCATTTACCGTAAATTCCACCTCCGCTGTGTAGGACGCGTCTTCAAGTTCGCCTAGCTCGTCAAGAGAAACCACAGAAACTAGTTTTTCACGTTTGTTAGCATTAAGAAAACGAGACCGAATGGCGCTAAACAAGTAGGGCTTGGAAAGTGAACCGTCGGCCTGCATAACGGCTACCCAAGCATCCTGCAAAATATCTTCTGCTTGGTGTTTGTCATGAGTCAATGAAATCGCATAGCGAAAACCGTGATGTAAAAGCATTGATATTTGAGTCGACGATCCATCCGTTTTCACAGTGTTCAAATTTTCTCTAAGTGATATTTGCGTTTCTTGCCCTCAATCGAATGCACTAATGCTTGAGTAGTCAGAAAATGTTCTCCTGTGGGCCGAACTAAAAAATCGATATCTACTTTACGCCCATCATGAGTAAGAAAATCAGCGCAGCTGACATAAAAATCTCCTTTTTTCACAATACCGTGATGAAGTTTTTTCAGTTTGAGTTTAAGCAGTGCGCCTGCTACGGCATCATACACATACATATAACCATCAATAGACTGCTGTTGGATGAAGTCGTTCATAGAGGCACCAATATCACTTCGCAAGTCCCCTTTTATTGAGAGGTCATCCCCCGCCTGAGCTGTAAATGGTATAACCAACACTGTAACCAACACAAAAAATACTATTTTAACTTTTGACATTGACACTTTCTCCTCAATTATTTGTATGAGCCTAAACAACGCATCGGTTTCCTTAGTGCAATTTCTTGATTCGGCTGACTATACGTAAAAAAGTCTCATCATCAATTAAGGTGACTTCGATATTTCTTGCTACGTTATTCAAATCAATATCTTGCACTCTAAATTTGCGTCTAGTTGTGTTTTCTAGGGTGAAGCCACACCATATAAACAACTCAGCAACGCATTTGATTGCATGAGGGAGCAAAATCGCGTTGCCCCGCCATTCTTATTTTCGATTTTTTGTGATTAATGACTGTAGGGAGAAGTATCGCTCAGCGTTCTACATTTAAAAAAAGCCCGATAGACAAAGGTAGGAGTCCCCGTAAAATTGGGCGTTTGTGTGAGTATTTTGGAAAATCAATATCAGTTTGTTTCGCATCGCTGTATTCTATAGTTTTAATATGAAGTAATAAATACAGTGAATGATGCGGTTAAATTTTGCCTCATGTTGAGGGAGTGTTATGTTGATTTTGACTGGGGTTGGCTATAGTAGATACCACCTAATAGAGTTGAGTGGTTTGCGCCGGTTACGCTGGGAAGGTTTCCTGGTTGGTGGTTGAGTGTTTGCTGTGCAAGCCAGGCAAAGGCAACGGCTTCTACCCAGTCTGGGTGAATACCAAAAACTTCGCTGCTGGCAACAGGATGCGAACTCAGTTTGTTTAACCTTGCCATAAGTGTCTTGTTGTGCGCACCACCGCCGCAAATGATTATCTGTTGGGTTTGAGGGGCGTAAAGCTCAATAGCGTCGGTAATTGATTGAGCTGTTAGTTCGCATAACGTTGCTTGTACATCATGGGGTGTAACTGAGGGATAGGTTTGGAGTTTTTTCTTAAGCCAGTTGCCATTGAACAGTTCTCGACCGGTGCTTTTAGGTGGGGATGCCGTATAATAAGGATCATCTAATAATGACTCTAACAAGTTTTGATTGGTTTCTCCGCTGGCAGCCCAGTTGCCATTATGATCATACGGTTTGTTTTTCTGTAGCTGGCACCAGTAGTCCATTAAAACATTACCCGGTCCTGTATCAAAGCCTTTTATCTGAGTATTCAAGTCAGTTGATAATATCGTTATGTTCGCTATGCCGCCAATATTGACTATAGTTCTTTTTTCTTTTTTGGTGTGAAAGCAGTGGTGATGAAAAGCAGGGGTTAAAGGTGCCCCTTCGCCCCCACAGGCGATATCTTTACGCCGAAAATCAGCAACCGTAGTGATTTGGGTGTACTCCGAAATCAAATTTGGGTCGCCTATTTGGATACTGCTGGGGTGGCTTGTTTTAGGTTGATGGTAGATCGTCTGACCGTGGCTGCCTATAGCGATGACTTCTTGCGTTGTAATGTTGCTGGTTGTGATTAAATGGTGAACGGTGTCAGCAGAAAGCATAGCAATGCGATAATCAGCTTCAGCAATTTCGGATAGTGTTATAAATTGTTCCAGGTTGAGTTTCAATAAAAGTCGTTTTAAATCATTGGGTATCGGGCTTGAGGCGGTGTTGATTATGTTTGTTTTTAATGATGAGAAATCCTCGACGAGAACCGCATCAATGGCATCCATACTGGTACCTGACATTAAACCGATAAAGTATTTAGTCATCGACTTTATTGGTTGGAGGCAAGCTGGATTTGACGTTGTTGTTTAATTTTGGCGAGTAAAGTATTGGAGACTTCTTTTAACTCAGCATGATATTTTTTAGGTAGGGGCTCAGCGCCCGGGAAGCGTACAGTCAGAGGGTTGCGGTGAACGCCATTGATGCGAAATTCATAATGCAGATGGGGGCCGGTAGCCAGCCCGGTACTGCCGACGTAACCAATGATTTGTCCTTGCTTTATTTTTTGGCCTGATTTTGCATGGCGAGCATATTTCGAAAGATGAGCGTAAAGTGTGCTGTATTGGCTTCCATGCTGAATAATAACGGTCTTGCCATAGCCTCCTTTACGACCTTGATGGATGATTTTACCGTCTCCTGTGGCTCGGATTGGTGTCCCTCGGGGTGCGGCATAGTCAACCCCTTTATGGGCGCGAATTGTGTTGAGTACCGGATGTTTACGTCCTGTTGAGAAGCGTGAGCTAATACGTGCAAATTCTACAGGTGTACGCAGAAAAGTTTTGCGCATGCTGAGTCCATCAGGGGAGTAATATCCTGAGCGCGCATTTTCAGGTGTGAAATAGACGGCTTCATAGTTGTTGCCACGATTGCTGAATGTTGCAGCAATAATTCTTCCATTTTTTAATTTTTTACCTTCGCGATATAGCTCTTCATAGAGCAATGAAAAATGGTCACCTTGACGAATATCGAGTGCAAAATCAATGTCCCAACCAAATATATTAGCCAGCTCCATGGTGATTCGATCGGGTAATCGGGCTTTTTGGGCGCTAAGAAACAGCGAGCTATTGATAGTCCCTTCAGCATAAGCAAGGCGGATATCTAATGGCAGTTCAGTTGTCGATGCTTTGAATTGGCCGGGGGTATGTTGCGTAATTTCCAGTCGGCGAGCGGCATCGAGTTCATAATGTAGTGTGTTGAGTTGTCCATTCGCATTCAGTTTTACTTTAATAATATCGCCAGGGAATATTTTCTTAAGTCTTTGAGTTGTTTTGCCTAGAGCCATGATTTGGTACAGATCGGACGATTTTAAGCCTAATCTGGAGAATACAGCAGAGAGACTGTCACCTGGACGTATCGTGACCGATTTCCATTTTTGCTGAGGCAGCGCTGCTGTTTTGTCGTTGGGCTCTGTTGGAGGGGTTTTCAATGGGGGGGGCGTGATTGTTGTTTCGCCCGGTGGTGATGCGGGAGTGAATGTAGCCGCAGTTTGTTTATTTGGCTTAGCCGTTTCTTGAAGATTGGGCAGTGCAAGGATCTGAGTTTTTTCATCAGTTTGGGTTAATAAAGGTTTGGTTGCGGATGCTTCGTGAGGATCGATAATAAGCAAAGTTACTATTCCGGCAATAATTCCAGAAATAAACAGGATATGGTGGAGTGCCAGCTTGAATTTGCCAGGTTCCGTATTTTCAAGGTTGTAGCGATAATCTTGATTGATTATAGATCTTTTTTTCACGGCGAAACCTTTGACCTTTGTGTTCCCTAGTCCATTTAGAGGGTTATTGTACCGACTTTTCGTTTTTATGAAAACTTAATCGTCTTTTCTGTAATAAGTAGCGCAATTACGACCCTTTTCTTTAGATTGATACAGGGCGGTATCGGCCTGGTTAATAAGTTCCTCGTAGCTATCAATATCGTTGTTGAATTGTGCAACCCCTAAGCTGATAGTGATAGGTACCGGTTTTTCGTCATATAAAATGAGGGTCGTAGCGATGCTTGTCCTCACTCGTTCTGCAAGCATCATTGCACCTTCCAGGTGAGTGCTGGGACACACGATGCCAAATTCTTCACCACCATATCGGGCTAAAGTATCCGTGTCACGAACCGTTGCTGATAAAATTTCCGCTACCCGACGCAGTACTTCATCACCTGCGAGATGACCAATGTTATCATTAACGTATTTGAAATGGTCTATATCTAAAATGATGAAAGACAGTGCTTCTTTGTAGCGTGTGGCGCGTGCGAATTCTTTTGATATGCTGTCTTCAAGGTAGCGACGGTTGTGAATGCCGGTCAGTCCGTCTCTATTGCTTGCTTCAGCGAGCTGTTGTTTTGTTTCTTCCAGACGGTTTTGGTAAATGCTAGTGTCTGTGACGTCCAGCAGCGTGACACAAACATATTCTTCATTGTTTTTTTCATCAGTAACAAGTAAAAAAGTGCAATTTTGCCGCATTGAGTCTACGCCGCCGGTAACGGGTCGATTGTGCGGAAACTTGAAAAGATAGGGGCGTTGCTCCCAAGAAGTAAAGGCGAAATTTTTAAGAATGAAGACGCTGTTGATTTTGCGTTTTAGCCATGCGGAGGGGAGTTCAGGAAATTGTTCAAATAGATTTTTACCTAGCACTTTTTCAGATGAAGTCCCGCTATAAGTTTCCATGAAATGGTTCCATAGAATGATATCCATTTCTTTGTTGATAACAAAGATGCCTATGTTGACCTTGTCCACTATAAAGTTGAGTAGTGGGGTGGTAGTCGCGTGAGAGTTCATTTTATTTAAAATGAGTCCACAAAATCATCAACTGCTTTGCGCAATGCCTCAATAGCTTCTTCAGCCATAAACAAAAGCAAATGGCTGCGGAAATTTCGGTCTTTAAGGCTGTAATTAACTTCCAGTAGCGCGGAGTGAGTCCAGGGCATATTTTCCGGGGTGATAATCTGGTTTAAAAGTGTGCGTTCCGCCATGATTGAGGGTGCTGAATAGCTAAGATGAGTGCCTAGTGTGTTGGTGACGCCATTTAAAATAGCACCAACCAAAACATTGCTCACATCGAGCAGCAGCTCTTGTTCTGCTTGAGCGTCAAGATTATCGTCATAGCCCATTAAGTCTGCGAGGTCTCGGCAGCCGTTTTGGTCGAAAATAATAAGTGCTTCACCGCGCAAATCATCAAAAAAAGCTTGGCGTACCGCAGTTACTTCGCCGCTACAAGGTACAAATTCTTCTATAGTTGATGTTACCATGCTGACTTCGACGAAACGAATGCGGGGTACGGAGAGTTCGACAAAGGCGTCAAGAATTCGAGCAAGGGAGTCACCTGCTTGCCCCATAGCAATATTCAAGACTTCCTGAAGGGCGTCTCTTTGATCCTCAGTGAGGGGAGCAATACTCATATTATTCCGTATTCCGTTAAAACTGCTGTGACTTCTTCCGTGTTTACGGGTTTTTTAAGAAAGGCCATCGCACCCATTTGCATAACTCTTTCCTGTGCCTTGGGCTGGATGTCGGCAGAGACAACAATGACAAAAGAATTTAATCCGGTTTTTTGTAAAGCTTCCAGTACTTGATAACCGTCCATCACCGGCATGGTCAGATCAAGAAACATAATGTCTGCTTTTCCTTGATGGTAGGCTTCCATGGCCTCTTGTCCGTTTTTCGCTTGCGAAATTTCAACGTCCCAGTTTTTGGGAAGGGCTCTAATCATAAGCTTACGTGACATTGTTGAATCATCAACGATTGTTATCGGGGTCGCCATGCTCTGAATTTATGTCCTTATTGAAATTCTATACTCTTCAGCCAAAATCTATAGCGGCAGCTTTCGCGAAAGTTTTACTCATTCTATGATCTCTTTTGGCTATTGTTAAATGAGCGAGTAAGCTGGCACAATGCGAGGCGGATTAAATAGTATCTTAGAGAGCGTAGTTGGAAGTAAATATAGAATGCAAGGTATTGATTCGAATAACGTAGCGGAGAAAAGTCGCAGCCATTTTATTTTTGGTGATAAGGCTTTTTCCTGCATAATTAGGCGGATCCAACGCTTGTGCTTGCCGGTTGTGGATTATTTGCGTTTTTTAGGATTATTTTAGAGTTTGATTGGGTTTCGCATGAATTGTAAGGAATAAGCAGGTATGGCACAACAGAATGAAATGGCCGAGGAGTTGGCTCGTGGTGCGGAAGAAATATTAACTGAGCAGGCGTTTGTTGCTCTTCTTGGTGAAGCACGTCCACTGCGAATTAAGGCGGGCTTTGATCCGACTGCGCCTGATTTGCATTTGGGGCATACCGTGCTGATTAATAAGCTTCGCCAGTTTCAAAATCAAGGGCATCGGGTGATGTTTTTGATCGGTGATTTCACTGGCATGATTGGGGATCCCACAGGGAAAAATACGACACGTCCTGCCTTGACGCGGGATGATGTTATTGCCAACGCTAAAACCTACGAGCAGCAAATTTTTAAAATTCTTGATCCAGAAAAAACAGAGGTGGTGTTTAATTCCAGTTGGATGAATAAGATGAATACCGCCGATCTTATTAAGCTGGCTGCCAAGCATACAGTAGCGCGCATGCTGGAGCGAGATGACTTTAATAAGCGTTATAAGTCCGGGCAACCCATCGCGATACATGAGTTTCTTTATCCGCTTATTCAGGGTTATGATTCTGTGGCAATGAAGGCGGATGTTGAGCTGGGGGGGACCGATCAAAAGTTTAACTTATTGGTTGGGCGGCAGCTCCAGGTCTCTTTTGAGCAAAAACCACAAGTTGTTATCACTATGCCTCTGTTAGAGGGTTTAGATGGCGTGCAAAAAATGTCTAAATCACTGGATAACTATATTGGCATCAATGAGCCTGCCGATGAAATATTTGGCAAAATCATGTCTATATCAGATGAATTAATGTGGCGTTATTATGAATTGCTTTCAGAGCAAACGATGCAGCAAATACAACGTACTAAAGAAGAAGATCATCCTAGAGATGCGAAACTGGCTTTGGCAAGGGAGATTGTGGCTAGGTTTCATAGCTCGAGAGAGGCTGTTGCTGCTGAGCGCGCGTTTATAGCTCGCTTTCAAAGCGGAATATTGCCGGATGAGCTGCCTGAAGTGGTGTTGAATATTGAGGCATCTGGCATAGCCATAGCCAATATGTTGAAAGAAGCGGGTTTAACTCAAAGTACATCTGACTCCTATCGAATGATCAAGCAAGGTGCGGTGAGGTTGGATGGGGAGCGGGTGAGTGATAAAGCTCGACAGTTAAATCGAGGTTTAGAATGTATTGCTCAAGTTGGTAAAAGACGGATCGCCAAGATTAAGCTTGTCTAATTAAAATGCAGAATATTTTGAAGTGAAATTTAGATCTTGACGATCTTCACGTTTCGGGTAGAATGCCGCTCCTTCGCTAAGCTATTTGACAGCACATTGTCAGTGAGCAACCTGAGTTTAAGGTTATAGATAATGCAGGTTGACAGTGTCAAGAAGTGAGTTAGAATGGCTGGCCACTATCGCAGCAAAGCGAAAGTGGAGATGACGCGAAAACAGCAAATTTAAATATTGACAGAGTCTGCAAGGTGAGTATAATACGCCAGCTCAGCCGGAGCGAAGTTCTCCGGTAAGTTCCTTAAAAATCTAATAGATCCAAGCATATGTGTG
>VAPM010147711.1_pt1 | contig 29570 bp, 20 predicted proteins | sample 3395091 | NCBI WGS metagenome assembly VAPM01 (sample SAMN08290445, study PRJNA428436) | hydrothermal vent metagenome | isolation source: Deep-sea hydrothermal vent chimney 3 | place: Pacific Ocean: Juan De Fuca Ridge
AAGAATATAAAAAACTTAGCACTAAAATTTTTCCAAAATTAAAGATTGGCTTACTTCATGGAAAATTAAAACCCCTAGAGAAAGAAAAGATAATGGCTGATTTTTTAGACAGTAAAATTCAAATATTGGTCACCACCTCGGTGATTGAAGTAGGAATTGACGTTCCCAACGCAACTTTAATGCTTATTGAGGGTGCCGAGCGTTTTGGCTTAGCGCAATTACACCAATTTAGAGGCCGAATTAGTCGGGGCAGTAAACAATCTTATTGTTTTTTGTTCCCTTCCAACGAAGAAGTACTTACTGAAAAAACTAAAACTCGCTTACAGGCAATGGAAAAATATCATGACGGCTTCAGATTAGCCAAAATTGATTTAGAATTACGCGGAGCTGGTGAGGTTTACGGAACCGACCAAAGTGGTTTTCCAGAGCTACAAATCGCTTCACTTTTTGACTATGCCAATATCAAAAAGGCTCAAATTGAAGCGGAGAAATTGATTTCTCAAGATCCTGAATTAAAAAAATTTCCAGTATTAAAAGAAAAATTACAAGAATGGGGAAAAAGTATTCATTTAGAATAAGCCTCCAGAAACAAAAAATAAACCAATTCTAAAACTATTAGTAATCAAGCAAATAACTAAATTGTCCAACTTTTCTTGACTTCACTTAAAATAATGTGTAACATTAAAAACAGTTCATTAATTTTTTTTAACCCGTGCCCTTTGAGGGTACTACAAAACGTCTCTGAGAAGAGACAGAAAAGGAGTAGTTATGAGTAGCAGGAACAATTGCTTAACGAAAGCCCGTTTGAACGGGCGAGAAGTAACGATCATTCGCTCTTACCGTTCGAAAAACGGAGGGTTCTTCGTTAAATTAAAAGGAAAGAAACGAAGAATATCTGTTTGGAGCTTAACCGTTCCAATGAATAGTAAGGAGATGGAGGACCTCTTCCAAAGTGTATTTGGTGTTTCCTATAAGGAGGCAAAAAAAATACGCGCGGAAAATAAAGGGAACAGTTCTCTCCATAGAGCCGCTAAGAATGGTGGAGATGCTCTCCACCGACAGATTAATAGGCTTCGGAATGAAGGGCTGATCGTTGAAAGAGTCCATTGGGGACGCTAACCCCCTTTTCCTTTTCAAAACTAAAAAACTAAACGATGGCAAACCATCGTTAACTAAAATAACTAAAAGATACGAAAAGCGGTTTCTAACTCAGGAAACCGCTTCTTCTTTATTCTTTTATTTAATACTTTCTAATAATAATTCTGCTAACAATCTAATTTTTAATCTGATAATTCTTTATTTAATAATTTCCACTAAATCTTCTAAAGTTTTTACTCTAATTAATTTTAATTTTCCAGCCTTTACTTCTCCTGGAGGAATAATGGCCGTCGTGAACCCTAAACGCTCTGCTTCTCTTAAACGTTGTGCTAATTTAAAAACAGGACGTACTTCCGCTCCTAAGCCCACTTCTCCTAACACTAAAGTTTGACGATTAAAATTCTTATTTAAAAAAGAAGAAATAATGGCCGCTACGGCCGCTAAATCTAAAGCCGGGTCACTAATCTTCAGTCCACCAACAACATTTAGGATAATATCTTGAGCAGTGAGATTAATTTTCGTCCGTTTCGTGATTACCGAACTTAAAACCTGCAAGCGACTCAAATCAAAACCACTAGTTTTTCGGCCAGGATAACCAAAAATAGTTTTGGTCACTAAAGCTTGGAGGTCAGCCAAAAAAGGTCGAGTACCTTCTAAAACACAGGAGATTACTGAACCCGAAATATTCTTTAAACTCTCTTCAACAAAAACTAAGCTCGGATTCTTAACTTCTTGAAAACCGCGACCAGTCATTTCTAAAACACCAAGCTCATTTAATGAGCCAAAGCGATTTTTAGTAGTACGTAATAAAGAATAGTTATTATTAGTTTCAGTTTCTAAATATAAGACCGTATCAACAATATGTTCTAAAGATTTTGGTCCAGCAACTTGACCATCTTTAGTAATATGACCAATTAAAAACACCGTAATATTGTTCTCTTTGGCCAATTCCAAAAATTTAACAGTGGCCGCCCGAATTTGAGAAATACTTCCCGCTTCTGAAGGAACCAAACTAGAATATACAGTTTGAATGGAATCAATAATTAGAATTCCTGGTTTTAGTTTTAAAACTGAAGAAATAATTTTTTCGACATTAGTTTCTGAAATAAACTTTAAATTGTCAAAATGACAATGTAAACGTTCTAAACGCATCTTAACTTGGACAGCTGATTCCTCTCCGCTAACATAAACTGCGGCATAATCTTGATTAACTGCCGAAGCAATTTGTGCTACTAAAGTTGATTTACCGATTCCTGGCTCTCCACTTAAGAGAACTAAAGAACCCGGTACTAGACCGCCACCAAGAACACGATCAATCTCGTCAATTTTAGTTTTAATACGCGATAAGGACACAGCTTTGATTTCTGTTAAATCAATCACGCTGGCTCCACTTATCTTTTTGCTAATATTTTTCTGCGTAACTTGATTATCAATAATCTGTTCACTAAGAGTTCCCCAAGAACCACATTCTGAACAACGCCCACTCCATTTCGGAAATTGGGCGTCACAATTACTACAAACAAAAATAGTTTTCAATCCTGACATAGAAAATATTTATTTTTCAAGATAAAAATTTTATCTAATCCAATAAGCACCATCAACTAACCAGCGTCCATTAACTTTCAGAAAATTAATTTTAATTTTTTGCTGATAGGGTTGGGCACTACCAGTGACCTGACGCTGGGTGGTGACCATAATCTCGGCTTGACCTTTTTTAGGACTAAAACTGTCCACACTAAATAATAGAGCGTGAGTCTTAATTCCATAAAAAGCTCCTTGATTCTGATATTCTTTAGTTAATCGGGCAATATAAGTACTCGACCAATCTTGCATACTCTTCGTCATCAGAACTTTTAAATCACTAATATTAGTATAACCCGACTGATTAGAAAAAGAACCTAAGCGTCCGCTAAAAGCCATCGCAATCTTACCAAGATCATTGGCATTGATTTGATGCGGAGCTTCAGAAGAAATATTATAAGTACGATGATTAACAACTGCTGAAACAGAATTGGTGCCAGAGCGAGGTAAATTACTAGGTAATTTATGAGAAACAACTTTAGTATTGATCGTTGTAGATGTTAAAGAGGTTTGATGGCGATTATTTCTAAAAAAACCAAAATAAATAATTAAGGCTATCAGCAAAATCCCAAGTATAATTAAGAAAATGCCAATGTTTCGACGATTTGTATTCATATATTTTTATAATAAATTGAATTTAATCTTTAAATATTTTCCAATTTTACTACAATTTAAAATTCAGCTAAATGTTATTTAACAAAATTTCCTTCTTCATTGTCAGCTTCTTCTGTTCCCGCTGCTTGACTCGCCGCAAAATCTTTCTTAGCCTCTTCTAATTCTAACAATTGGCGGGGATCAGAAGTAATTAGTTGGTCTTCAGTATAAGAAGCGACAACTTTCATCGCGACATGCTTATTACCAGCAAAGAAAACTCCTTCACCCACTCCACATTCTAGTAGTAAATATTTCTCTCCCTCAGTCAAGAGAAAAGTCTTTTGAATTAAATCAATAGCCGCACTAGATTGTTTTAAAAGAATTTGCATGGAAGAGTTCGTCACAATTGCTTGGCCATAGGGCGAAGTTAAAAAATCATTAACATCCTGAGTAATCGTCGTTACTCCTAAATAATATTTACGACAACGTTTAACTAGGGCAAATATAAATTTAGCACTATCCTCATGTTGCATCATCCACCAAGCCTCATCAATAACCAAAATTCGTTTTTTCATTTCACTCCGAACAACATTCCAAATATAATTTACAATTGTATAAATAGCGATTGGTCGTAATTCATCTTCTAAATCACGAACCGAAAAACAAACTAGTTGATTATCCATAGCAACATTAGTTTGACGGTTCAGCAAGCCAGCAAAAGTTCCTTTGGTATATTTTTGTAAACGTAAAGCCAAATCTGCTCCACCCTCCATACCATCAAGGATTTGTTCCAAATCTGACATAATTGGGGCTTCTATTTTTGATAAATCAGAATCTGGAGTAATATCTTTTTTAGCATAAGTTTCCAATAAAGCTCGGTCAACGATAGAGTCTTCATCATACGTTAATTTCCCTAACATTAAACGTACCAAGCCCTTTAAGGTAATAACAGCACTCCGAATGATATCTTTTGGTTTAGCCTCACCACCAATTGAACGTGGCAAATCAAAAGGGTTAATTTTGTTTTCCGAGGCTAAAGAAATATTAATGTAAGTTCCACCAACAGCTTCCGCTAAATGTTTATATTCATATTCGGGGTCAATAACAATAACATCAGTCCCGAGCATTAAAGAACGTAAAATTTCTAATTTAATGGCATAACTTTTACCAGCACCAGAAGTAGCAAAAACGACGGAATTAGCATTTTGTAAACTGAAACGATCAAATAAAATTAAGCTATTATTATGGCGATTAATACCATACAAAATGCCACGATCACTAGTTAATTCACTAGAAATAAAAGGAAATGACGAAGCGACCGGTGAAGAATTCATGTTAAAAGTAATATAGAGCTCATCATCAGCAACGGGTAAAGTAGAATTAAAACCTTGTTCTGCTTGGAAATAAACTCGTCGAGAATAAACTAAACGTGATCCAAAAATATCTTCAACCTGATCAGATAACCGGTCTAGTTCCTCTAAATTATTAGCATACAGAGTAATATACAGAGAAAATTGAAAAAATTTTTCAGTTCCTTGAGTTAAAGCATCTCGGAGATATTCAATATCACGTAGAGCAGTTTCCCGTAAAGGATCGCGAGCAGCACCCTTTTCAGCATCCGAAACAATTTGAGCCTCTAGGGCCCCTACTTTGTTTTTTAATTGTTTTAAAATAATGGCGCTTTTAACTGGATAGAAAAACATGGAAATATCAAAAGTGACATTAAGATTAATAATCGGGGCAAACCAACCGACAGAAATATAACGCGGATAACTAATCACGAATAAAGTTCTTAAAAATTGATTACCGAGACGAAGGAAATTAGCCTCCACTTTTAAACTGGCAGGGGCAATTAAATCTCGGACTGATAAGACTCCCCGACGAAAAGCTTTTTCTTCTTCAATAACTTCTCGGGTTAATTCCGGGTTCTTCTCAATTGCTGGTTCGGTAGTTGGAGTGCCAAAAGTAACCGGCTTGTTAAGCTGTAGTCCATCTCCAGTCTTTTTTTTATTAAAATTAATCATAAATAAAAATTATTTCTCTACTCTAATCTTATCCAAATCAACTAATTCTTGATTTTTAGCAGTTTCGGGATTATAAGTCTTATAATATAATTCAATTAAACTTTGGGAATCAAGACGAACGACAGAAACCCCCATGGATTCGAAACCAGATAAAACCCCTTCTAAACGACGGTTTAACATTTCTTGATAATTATGAAAGGCTTTATCTTTTAATTTTAAAATTGTTGCTGGTTTTAAAGCTTCTTTTAATAAATTTAGGAAACCTTTATGCTTATCCGATAAAGGGCTATAGGGAACAACAACATAAAAGCGTTTATTCATAATTTTGCCTAAAGAAGTCAAATCTTTAATATATTCAATATAGTCAGCAGTCTGAATTTTAAGTAATTTGTTAGTTTGAGTTTTAGCTTTTTCAGTTAAATATTCCAAATAATTATCAATGTCTAATTCGCGAGATTGAATAACAATTTGAATAGGAAAATTAATATTATTTAAAAAACGAACATAAGAATTAATCACCGCATTCTGTTCGTCTTCACTTTTTAGAGCAAAATTAATACTAGAAACTAAGAGAACCGCTCGCAAAGTACCATCTTTCATAACGACAGTATCGTCTTTAATCTCCGCAATATTTAAATATTGTTGAGTATAAGCACTAACTTTATTTTTTACTAATTTATTTTTTGGCATAATAATAAAATTATTTTCCCGGATAACGTCCCTTGGTATCAACAATTAAAGCTAACTCTGCTAAACGTGATTTTTGATAAAATTTATGCGGTACAATTGGAGACTTAGTAGCGGTTTGTGGCAAGTGCTGATTTACTGAAGATGGTAATCCTTGATTTCGCCAAACTCGTAAATTGGGACGTCGTAAAGTTTGGGTTAAATTTAGAATAAATAAATGAAAAGGGCGACCATTAATTTTCACAAAAGCAAAGGCAGCGACTAAAGAAAAAACAACAATAGCAATTAGGACGAATAGGGAAAAATCAGCCAATTTATAACTAAGACCGAGAATAATAGTCCCCGACAAAATAATCATGAATTGCCTGGTCGTTAAGGGTCCAATAATTTTACTTTCAACATCAATAAATTGTGGAACAGTGAATTGTTGCATAAGGCTAATAATAAATACCATTAATAATAAACAACATCCTTATAATAACTAAAATACTAATTTACTATTTAAATCAACTAAAGCCAGAACTTCTTTATAAGTTAAATATTTTTGATGATCTTTGCTTAAGGAATTAAGGTAATCTTGAAGAGACAAGTCTTTGTTAAGAGCTTCCCGCCCAAGACGGAGATAAAGACGATTTACCGGACTTTGACGCCAAGCTAGAACTCCTGCCACCATTTTATCATAACCATCTTTTTCCAACAATTTAATTTTTGCCAAGATTTTGTCAGTTATTTCTTGAGGATCTTTTCCTAAACGACGAAAATTAAGTAAATTTAAATATTGTAGTTCTTCAATCGGTCCCATTACTTTAGGAATTGACTTAATATCCTGCATTACTGGACGAGCACTAGCTGGTATTGGCGCGGGGCGGGGAGAAAGTTTTTTGGATGAAACCGAAGAAGAATTATTTGGTGTTATCGAATCTGTCGGGATAATTTTATTTAATCCAGAAGAAATTGAAGGTGGTGGCGGTGGCGGAGTAGGGGGTATTGGAGAAACTGAGGATGATGGGGGTGAAGGTGCCTGGAAAACTGCTTTATTAGATAAACTTCCTTCCGACTTTGTCGGTGAGCTCGTCGGAGATACAGATTTTGGAGGTTTAGGAGTGCTTGAGGGCTTTACAGGACTTGATTTAGAAACCGTTGCAATTTCTTTAGATTCAATTAATGATTTTTTATTTTCTTTAGAATTATTTTTAAATAAAGTGAACTTTGACCAAAACTTTGGTTTTTTAAATGAACGAGCCAAGGGAGTGGTAGACGATTCTGGAACGGGGGGGGCTGACTTTGTCTTCGATTTAAGAGGTGCTAAAGCCACGCCATGTTGGTCTTTAAATATTTTTAAATTAGGGGAAGAATTTTGTTGAAGAGGGCTAGTTGCTTCCATGATTTTTTGATCACTATCTTTGGGAATTTGATGTTGTTGTTTATTGGGTTGAGAATTTATTTTGGGGATGAGAGTTGAGGTTGGAGTTGGAGTTGAACTCTTTAAAGACTTAGATTCTAATTTCATTCCCGTATCTTGAGTTGCTAATTTTAAGATTGGTTTTAGGGGAGGCAAATCAAGCTGTGGTTTAGGAGCGGAAATTTCCAGATTATCAGTCTGACGTTCTTGCAGGGCTTGTTTTAAATTATATTCTGGTGAACTTAATGATGTTGAGGTCAGCGAATTAGAAATATTTGCTTGAGGAGAAGAAATATTACCAGTTTTAGTTAAATTGCTAGACGGTCGGTTATTAGAATTTGGGCTCTGATGATTAATATCACTTTGGTGGCTGATTGATAGTTGCTGATCACAAATCTCTAAAACTTGTTCGATTTCATGATTACTAAGATTTAGACCACCGATTTTAATATTTTTTGCTAAAGTATTACGGGTATCAATTTTATTTCTAATTCCTTTAATATAAATTTGGAGAATATTTTGAAAACGATGACGTAAAACAGAACTTGGTAAAACAATCTCCGCCTTTTTAATAATTGAATCCAAATTACGTTCTAAATCCCAAGCTTGCGGTTTAGCGTCTAAACCTAAATAATCAGCAACAACGACCAAAACTCTTGTTTTCAATTCTACTACTAACTTCGCAGCAACAGGAGCTTGAAGATGGAATTTAGTAATAAAAAAAGTAGACAAATCTGATAGCTTAACACTTCTGATCATTACCTTCATGACTACTGCCGCTAGATCAACCCGATATTTATTCTCTAATTCAGTAATAGTCGCCATCACAGATGGCGAAGAAACCTTAGCACGTAAATCGGCTGGGAGTTTGTTAAATTTTTGTAAATAGTCAAACATGACTTAAAAAATAAGTAAAATAAAAACAAAAATCAGTTTATTAATCTGTTCTTATTTTAACATATTTTACTTAAAAGAGGAAAGAAATAATTGTTCATTATACTTCTTTTGATAAGCTTAATCTTAGAAGACGATTAATCAAATAAAACTTTAATTTTTGTGTTTTAAGTGTTTTATTTCTTGATTAAGAGCCTTATATTCTAAACTGGAAGAGGGATATTTTTTGATAGTCTTTTCTAAATCCATAAGTTGTGTACTAGAATTATCAGACAGAACTGGTTCTGGAGAGGTCGCTAAAACATCTTCTATTTTTGGAGCGGGTTGAGTTTCTTCTGAATGATTAACTGGAAAAATCTCCCAATTCTCTAGAGGGATACCCTCCGTACTCTCGGCAAAAAATACTAAATTACGATAAAGTTTTAATAATTTGCGTAACAAATTCTTCTCTTTTAGCGGTAATTTTTTAGCATTCACAGAATTAATTAAATATTGTTCCAAAGATAACTCGTTAAAAGATTCACTGCCATTATATTCAATAAAATCTTTAAGCCAATGGGAGATTGTCGGAGACACTGTTCGATTACCTAAGGCTAAACCTTTCGAAGTAAGAAGTTCGGGACTGTTATAGAAGATATCAATAATTTTATCTTCAAAAGAATTATCATTTTGAAAAGTTTTAAAAATTAAAATGTTTAGCTTCTGTAAATCATCAAATTTATTAACTTGCAAAGTTTTCACTAATTGATTAGAAAAAATTCTTAATATTATCTCTTTATCATTTCCAGCGCTTGGTAAATTTGAGGAAGTTGACAAGGTTTGTTTTAAATCTAAACCATTAGTTTCCCGCAATTCTCCTAAAAAGGGATTAAAAATTCTAGTTTTGATTTCTTGACTTAAAGTTTTGGCAAGGATTGGTTCTAGTTGGTAGCGAGTAATAATATAATCATAAATATCTTCTGGGACCAACTCTCCGACCGCTAATAAAACTACTAGAAAACTTAAAGAAACTTTATATTTTTTTTCTAACTCTTTAATTATATTAAAACTTTCTGCACCACCAATTTTCTCTTTGGCGCTACTTGGTAGCTCTTGAAATTTTGTTAGACATTCCTGAATATAAGTCATAAAATTTTTTCTAAATGCTCTTAGGCTTTCTCACTATTTTTGAGTAGCACATCAGCTTCTAAAGGGGTGGATAATCGTTTAATGAGATGATTATTAGTAGTAATAATTTTCTTAAATAATAATCTAAGACTACTAGCATTTAAACCATTCTTAGCTTTTGCGCCACCAGCTGACACTGCTAAGGCCGGAGATTCTAGCTGAAAATCATTAAATTTCTTAGATAATTCATCTATCTTTCGCTGTAAGTCTTCAGTATTTATTGTTGGGGCTTCTGGTTTACCCTCTTCTGACGTTGCTTGAGATTCGCTTTCTTTCTGCCCAGTCTCTTTATTTATGACCCGGTCAGCACGATTTTTACCTTCAGTTTTAACTCTTGATTGTATCTCTTGATTAACCGCTGTCATAATCTCACCATTACCTTTACCGTTATCCTGCATGGCTTTAGCAAAACTAGCAATTTCTGTAGCATGACGGCCACCAGTTTGAGCATTACGGCCATAAAGTTTATTATCCATTAAACTTTTAGCAATCCCTTCTGCTAAAGAGTCATCAGTTATGCCACCCTTATGCATTTCTTCATGGTATACCGTAGTCATTCTTTCTTGACGCCCATAATCTCGAGAAGCAGTATTAACTAAACTTAAATTTTTCATTCCTTCAGGATTAGTTAATTTTTCTTTCGCTTTATTTAAATTTGTATTACGTTTATCAAAATCATCATCACTAATTTCCCCGTGATCTTTAGCATTTTGTAGATTTGACTGAGCATTATCAATCTCATTAATTAAAGCATCAGAAATCTTTTTCATGCTATTTCCACTAATGTTTCCACCAAAAGCTTCGCTGTCAATTTTTACCCCTTGTTCTTTTAATTTAGTAAAATCAACTCCAACAATATTTTTTTCAACTTTATTTTTATCATTATTGGCTAAAGTATCAATTTCTAATTCACCACTACCTCGTTCACCATTCTGAGAAGAATGGCGATAAGCAATTACATTGCCCTCTAGACTATCTACAGTAGCTCCTCTTAATCCATAACTATCGGCACTATTACCATTGTTTTGATTTAAAGCTTGAACAATTTCCTGAAGACTACTAACATCCCCGCCACCCTGTTTAAAGGCTGCGAGGCCGTTAGCTAAACCAAGGGCAAAATTCTCATTATGCTCATTATTGTGTGTTGTGCCAGAATTAATTAAATCTCTTAAGTTATTTCGAGCAGTTTGAGCATTTGGGTTATGTTTTGAGACTAATTGCTCTATAGTTTTTTTAGCTTGACCACCAGTATTAGAATAAAAAGTACCACCTGAGGAATCTCGCATAAACTCAGAAGCATTATTAGCAGCACTTTTGACATTTTGTCGGGCATTAGCTATTTCTTTGCTTCCGTTGGCTGCTGCTTTTTGGGTAGTTTGAGAAGTCCAGCTTTGAAATTTTGATCCTTTAGTGAAATGACTGAGTGTCCCACCACCAACAAAACCAACTGCAGCTCCAATACCAGCTCCAACCGGTCCAGCAATAGCACCTCCAGCTGCTGCAAGTGTTGTCCCAAAAGTAGTAGCAGTAGACACTTCTTTCCCCGTGTCAGTCTTCAAAAAATTACTAGTAGCATCCATGGCTGTTTCTCCCATACCAACCTTCTCTAAAAATTTTTGACGTTTACTTTGCTTCCTCTTTTTGTTAGCAGTTATCATGTCAGAACGCCAATTTAGGCCAATATTACCCATAGCTTTCAGGGTGTCACTAACTTTATTATTTTTCTTTCTCTTCCCACCAGCAGCGAGATATCCCGCCCCTTTCGCCAATCCAGACACTGCTCCTAAAGCAGTATTCCGAGCACTACGGCCAACAGCTTGTGCCTTTCCGACAACAAAATTACCAACAGTTTTCTTGCCGAAATTACCAACAAAATTTGCTCCTTTATTTATTCTAGCCATTCCTTTCCCCGCTATTCCTCCTGCTGCACCACCAATTTCTTGAGAAATCTTTAAACCACCAAGAAGCATGCCAATGCCAACGACAAAAGCAATTAAAGCTGAAGGAGTGCTCGCTTGAGTTCCAGCATAAGGAGCGTTACTGCTAGTGCTAGAGCCTGTTCCACTATTAGCGGCATTGTTTACTCCAGTAGTGTAAGAAGTATCTTGTCCATTAATATTACTAATTTGTTTTTGACTTAAAGTCATATTATTAATCCCAGATAAAGAAGCTAAAGACAGCCAAATAAAAAATGCTAACACCGGACCAACAACAAGATTTTTAATAAATTCGCTCCACCATTGAGAAGCATATTTTTGACCACCAGGGAAAGCTGCTAAAAGATAGGCTAAGGGAGATAAAACAACATAGATCCAAATCATTACTAAACGCATAACTAAAATTACCATCATCGTCGTAATCACCACTACCGCTACTAATAGATAAATAATTCCTAAAACATAAGCACCGACAATTGTCGTAAAACTGCCCCCACCAGCACTATTATTACTCATAGTCACAATCTTGCTAATTCCCAACATATCGGTCATATTCGCTCCACCAACAGCTTGAAAAGCATTAACAAAAGTCAACATAACCACTTGAGCAACGTCAATTAATAAACCACAAATAGTTTTGGAAAAATTAATGAGAATCGCCATCAGAATTAGTTTTGGCAACCATTTTTTATAATTATAATTCTCTAAATGAAGAATAGTCCCGAAAGCAATAATCATTAAAATCACCACAAAAAACATATTGGCAATATCCCGAACCATCGCCCAACCAATAATTACTGCTTGAGCATCTAAGAAATGTTGATAAGAGGCAATATAAATTAAGCCCCGGATTACTAAACCGAGAATTAAACCAAAAGCAAAAATAAAAATACTTAAAATATCGCTCACAACCGTTGTCGCCCAACCTTCTGCCCAGGAAAAATTAGCAAGAAAAAAAATACCTAAAATTAAAATAAGTGGTAAAATGAGAAAAAATATTTTTCGGTGTTTATTAATCTTCATATTTTTTAATAATAACACAAATATTTTTTATTTCTAAACAAAATTTTTCAAATATTATTTACTAGCTATTCCCCAGAGAGGCCCAAAAAGTCCTTTAAGTACTAAAATCACCCCTTGACCCGTCACTACTAAATAGAAAAATCCAAAAATCATGATTACTCCAATTAAAACTAAAAGATCTAGACTGCCCAATACCATACTTTCCCATAGCTTTAATTTTCGAAATAATTTTTCACCAAAAACCTGACTAAGAAAAACATGAATATTAATCCAAACCAGAGTCAATCCAAAACTATCAATTAAATTCAGCCAAGCTTGCTTTAAAAGATTATCAGTAGCTAACTGGGCAGAATTATCCAGAGTTAAAGCTTGAATCTTAGTTCCTCCTACTAAAGCATTCTTTTTAGTTTGTGCGGCATGACGAGCAGCATGAGGATTATAATAAGAACCAAGGTCGGAATTCTGAGAATTGTTATTCAAAGAAGAACGCCGAGCTCGATTTAGATTACCAGCTCGTTGGGAACTACTTTGCTTATTTCTACTTAATAATTCAGCATCAAGACCCATAATATTAAAATTAAAATCTTTCTTGATATTAAAATTATACACTAAAATTAAGTGAAAAGCAAAAAGACCAGTAAAATTACTGATCTAAAAACGATAAAAATTGTTAATTAATTATTTATTATCAGCGTAGAAACCCCAATTATCAATGACTCTAATATAAATCTTAACCGTAGCATTCTGAGCGTAATGATGATATAAAATGTGTGGTGAAGAGGTGGCAGGATGATTATCTTGATTAGTTATACTTTGGATATAGCCATCACCCCAATGTATTTTAATATCTGTTAGGGGTTGCTGTTCAGAATTAACCTGACTGTTAAACTGTAAGCGATACCAACCACGAACAACTTTAATTGGCGTAGCGGATATAAAATTCTGTGCTAAAATTTTATTATTTTTAGCATAGTTGTCATAATAAAGTTTGATATTAGATAGGGTGGGATAAACCGCACAAAAAGCGTTAACATTGGATCGAAGATTACCAGGACACTGGGGGATGATTGTTCCTGAATTAGAAATATTCGAAAAATTATAACTAGCTTTAGAAATATACTTTCCCCCCTTATACTGAAGAATCTGTCCACTTAAGAAGATGTTTTTCAAGATAGTTTCATAAGGAGAGCTAGTAGCATCAGAAGTGTTTATTAAAGGTTGACCATTCCAAAGGGGTGTACAAGTAGCATTTTGACCACAAGTATTATTTCCTAGCTTAAAGGTTGTCGACGCCGAATCAGTAAAGCTACTATTAACAGTTGTTAAACAATAAATATCAGGATTATTACTACAAGAACCAATTAAGTCACAGCTATCCTTTGTCCCAATAGCGCTCCCATCACGACAACCATAAGGACGACCAGCAACCTTCTTAATACCCTGTTGTTGAGAAGAATTATTAAGAAGTGGAATTCGCCCCCCTCCTAATAAATTAGAAATTGGGGTAGCCGCTCCAAAAGGAATACTAGAACGGTCTTGTGTATATCTATTCAAACGACTAACATAAGGGCTAAAAAATTGTGGAGTAGAATTACTAGCACCTTGATTTACTCTCTGGACCCAAGCCTGATTAAGCCCATTATTATCTACAGCTTGAACAAAAGTATTACAAGTTAAGTTAAAAACATTGTCAGAAGTACTGGTGGCATAAGGATATTTCAAACCAGAAACGGTTGCTGGTGGATTATTATAATCATAAACTGCCAATGGAGGATTCATATTGGTTGATTCTGGACCCTGGAAGCCATTAAATATTCCATAGCCATTGGTGTAATTTCTATTATTATTTATAGTCCCATCACCATTATTAGTGGCGGCACAAGCGCCCCAAGGTTCATCAGTATTATTCGTGTTAGTAAAAACTAAATCTGTTTGAAAGGCACTAAATAAAGAGTTCTTTTTAGGAACACAAATAACACGGATTTTATTCTTCTTATTATTAATAAGCTTTTCGGCGATAGTTCCTCCTTCATGATTAAAGGCAACGGTGGTTATATAATCCTCCGGACACTGATTCTGACAGGTCGGATAACTGTCGCAGGTAGATCTAGAGGCAGAATAATAGGTATGGCCACAAACAGTATAATTATTACTAGATGCTGAAGAAGCAACGTAAGCATCCCTCTTTTCCAATAAAGCAAAGTTCCCGCTAGCTTCGGCACAATAATTCAAAGGAAATTTTCCGGCATAACCAAGAGAAGAAAGATTGGGAGTCGGAATATTATCTAATGGATACCATAACAAACAAACCGGAGGATTAGCAGGATCATGTTCTAAACAATAACCCTCTAAACCAGGTTTAATGATATTGGTGTTTTTACTAATACAAGTTAAACTACTGCCAGTTGGATATAAACGACATTCAGGAGCAACATATTTATTAGGAGCAACTTGGAGAACTGGAGAAATATTAATATTATCAAAATAAACTGGACCAACAGAAGATTTGGGAATGTCTGCGCCAGCAAAAATTTCAATCTTGTTCACACCCGCTAAACTAAACTTATGTACTTCCTGAGTCCAACCCAAACCAGCCGGTGAATAGAAAACTGTTTTTTGACCAGTCTGAGAATCCGTTAAGGTCTGCTCTTGGGCACCAGCAATCCTTAATTGAGCTCGGGCTCCCACCAATTTGCTGGTATTAACTAAATAACTAATATAATAGTCTTGCGGTCTATTAGAACTAAGAGAATCTGGTTTAGAATGCCAATATTTATTACCAGGGATGGCTAAATAAGCTCTACCTTGAGCAGGATAAGTGGTACCAATTTTTAGATTAGCAGCGTCAGGACTATTGATAAGACAAATATTTCCATTACTCTGCTGAGAACAAGCCGCAATAGTACTATTTTCAAAATCATAATGAGCCTGACTAACTGGCTCTCCAACAATCTTCATTTGACTAAGATTATAATCATTAAAAATTGAATAACCAGTGGCATTACTATTAGTGATTGTCGAAGCCACGGAAGTATTCTGAGAGCTAATGAAATTAGCACAACCATTCTTACTATTTAAACTATTACATTCACCAAAAGAATAACAAGTTTTTTTGTGAGTGACTGGGTCTTGGACATAAGAAGTACAGGCTAACCATTGAGAACAAACACGACTTGGATTAACTTTAATAACTTGGTTCGCATTACAAGAACCATCAGAGGAACAAGTGCTTGGACTATAGGGATTAGGACTATAAGAATTTCCCTCATATGCATTAAAGCCTAAAGGCGCTAAGCCCGAAGCTCCCGCCACACTTCGTTCATTAAAGAGAATACAGCCATTATTAAATTGCACCTGTCCGTTACAACTAGTTTTATCAATATTACTCTGCAATTGATAATTAACAGCCAATTCCTTTAAATTAATAGTACGCTGGCTACTCCCACCAGATAAGAGAGCATTGTGATTAATTCCAGCGTCAAAAATAATTGGGGTATGTGTTGCGCTTGCTAAAGACAAAATATCAGTAGAGCTAGCAAAATTATTATTATTTAATAACTGACGAACGGGATATTGGAATTGTAAATTCACCCCTGTACCCAATCCAGAACTAACATCTAGACTATAAAGTTTATAAGGTTCTAGGGAAACTATTTGTTGAGTTGCCGTTAAAGTACTGGGCCAAGAACCAATACTATTTGCCCCCCAAGAATCAGTAAAATTACTATTACTAATAAAACTAGGGTTAGCAACTAAATTAGGATTAAAACGGGTCACTGGATCAATATATTCTGTACAGCTGGAAGCACTAGCGGAACAAAGGCCCACGGCGGTACTTGGTACCTTAACTTGATTTCCCTGTCCTCCTAGACCAATAGTTTTGAAAAGTGAAGTTGGGCAATAATAATCATTATTATCAATAATACATTTTTTAGTTCCACAGTCACTATTATTTAAACAAACTGCTCCAGTTTTTTCGGTTCCACTAATTTTATTATCACCATTTAGATCACAACGCTTAACAGGTATTTTATACCATGATTTTTTCAAAATATTGGGATCATGACTGGCCCGATAAACACAAACGTTATTCCCTGGATTTTTGAAATAACTGACACTATTGTCAGTGGTGCTCTTCCAGGCTTCACAACCCACATTAGCCGAAGAACATAAACTTTGATTATAACTATCGGGATTATTTAAAGCAAAAACATCAGACCAGGATGTTAGATTTTTTCCACCCTGCCCTTGCCCCAACAAGCTACAGCCCTGGCTAGTAACTGAACATTGTTTCGTCGGATCATAAATTGCATTTAAAGCCTGATCTCCAGGAACAAAAACGCAATCTGGATTACTGGTATTACAAGTACTGGTAGCAACACCGTTTAACCAATAACCGGCTGCTGAAGAAGAATAATTATTAGTATCAATCAACTGTTCACAACCAACTGCGGAAGCAGAACAAAGGTTAGAAAACTGATGAATATTATTAATTGAGCCATTACTACTAGTATATTGAGCACAAGCTAAATTATAATCAGGGCCCTGATAATTGCCTAAAGTATCATAATAACAAGCATTAGGAACTTGACTAGAACCTTGAATTAAATAATAACGTTCCGCAATTTCGGAGAGAAGAAAATTATCAAGATAAAAATTTCCATTTGCCTGAATAATTAACCGCTCATTAGCACTGACCGGCTGATTTAAATTAGCCAAATTTGTTTGATAAATATGCCAACTGCTTCCTCCGGTAATCGTCAAGGAATTAAAGGCTGTACTAGTTGCTCCCGTATTTGGATTAAGAAAATAAATATTTAAATTAGTATCATGGGGTGCTAAAGCCAAGAATTTAAGAGTATAGGCTGAACCCTGCTGTGGCGAACTATTAAGATTAAGTTGAGCTTGAACATTAGAACAAGCCTGGGAATTATAAGCCAAAGAATGACCGTTTTTGTTATTAGCTAAGGAGCTAATACTAAGCCCCGTACCATTAGTACAAGAGCTACTCCAAGCCCCAAGACTATTTTCGAAATCACTAGAATAAATCAATCGAACATTACTACCAGTATTACCATTATATTCACGACAACTATTTTGACTAGCAGTACAAGTCTGCCCTTGTCCAGGGATAGCTTGATAAACACAGGCCTGAGAAGTCTTATCCCAAACTCCACCATTTAAACAGACGTCACAACTATTAGTCGTGGAATCCCAATTTTTGTTGGAGCCAGTACAATCATTTTTAGTAAGGCTGGCATCAATATTCTGACCCGTCATGCGGTAGGCATGACAATCGCTGGAACAAGTAATGGTATGCGAAACTAAATGATAAGAAACCTGCCCAGATACATTATAAAATTGCTGACAATCAGAATTATAAGCGGGATCACTAATTGGCAGGTTATAGATTTTAGCATTACAAAGAGAACTGTCTGGAGAAGTAAGTGCTGGACCTCCGGCACCATTATTCTTTAAAGAATAAGATTGTAACTGATAACCGCCAGCTTGTCCCTGCCAAGAATAGAAATTAGAACATTGACTTGGATTAGGTTTAATACACTGTTTTAAGGAAGAATAATATTCTTTATTCTCTCCACCCTGAGCTAAAGCATCAAGATTAGTAAATTGTGTACAACCAACCGCCGCCGCACTACAAGTCGTTGCTGTCTTAGGAATAATATTTTCTTTAGTCGGAGAACGGAAATAAGTCCCTTGAGCAATATACATATCATAACCTAAACACTGTGCTGGACAATAATCCGCACTAGTGGTTTTGGCGGCAACACTAAAAGGACTGTGAACATTGGCAAATGATTGACAACCAACTTCAGCTTGATTACATTGACGAGCGTAACTAGAACAAATAGCCGGCGCATCAGCCTTGGGAGTGTAATCTTTATTAGGACCTTGGGCATTAGTATAACAAATCTTAGCTAAATATTTTGGTAATATTTTCTCATAAATTTTGGAAGAAGCTGTCGGTGTTTGCCCGTAAGGGCTGTAAGCTGTTTCTTGATCACCAAGTTCAAATTTAAGATTCTTAACATAAATTAGACTAGCGTTCGTTGAGTTTTGAGCAATGACGCTAAAAACGGGATCATTATAAGAAGTATTTGCGGGACGAGTGATTGTTAAATGTTGCCAAGCACCAGTACTATTAGTGGACTGCCGATAACTACTTCTCGAGCCAATTGTTAAAATCACCGTTGTCCCCGCTTGAGCACCACCAGTAAGATAAACATCTGCACTTAAAGTATAAGCTTTACTGGGTATAATCTGAAAATCAGCTGGTAATAAAGAATGGATAAACGAAGAATAAAGACCACCGCTTAATCCTTTAGGAATATTAAGTCGCAAGGCTTTGCCACTTAAACCGCCAGGATCTTGCTGAGCATTAACAATCGTTGCTTGACTAACATTTAATAGGGGCCAACTATTCAAAGTAATTCCAGAACTAGAATCGCCAATTTGATCCTGACTAAAGTTAGAATTCATAATTAGATTAGTACCAGGTTCAGCCTGAAAACGTAGCAAGGCAGTACAACCATTATCACTAGTGCTACAAGTCTGTAAATTGTTATTTAAATATAAATTAGGAAAGCGATTCCAATTAACAATTCCCGTAGACGTCGCATAACTACCAGCGGTGGCATATTGACGACAACCAACATTCGCTGAATTACAACTACCATAATTCAAAGTGTTCTGTAAATAAGAAACTGTTTGTCCGTCAATGTTGGTAAAAGCCTGACAGGTATTATCAATGGCCGGACAAGAATTAGTATTAAAATTCCAAGTTCTCTTCTCTCCAGTACAGTAACCATAAGCTAAACAACTACCATCACTTTTAGTTTTAATACAAGTCTGATTATCAGCACAATAATTATCAGCCCGAGTAATAGATAATTTACTAGGAATTATTGAATTACTATTATTAGTATCACTACCAAGAACTGGAGTTCCTGATAAAATTGTTTTATTTAAAATTTGTGCTCCATAGCCTTCTTTTTGACAATAATTAAGCGGAGCACTTAAAACCCAGTTAGGATCGACTAAACCTTCGCACCAAGTGGTATTAGTAGTATCAAAACCTGAACTGAATTTAGTATAATTATCATGGGGATTAAAACAAGAAATCAAATCACCGAGAGTAGCATTATGAGGATTTGTGGGATTCGTAGCTAGAGTAGCAGCTTCTACCCAGCCAATCGGAATAATACGATATTTAAGAAGAATCAAAAGATTACGTAAAGAATAGCTAGTGGTGTAAGCACTACCAGAAGTACCGTTAGTGATTTGCCAATCAGGGTGTAAATAACCCTTCTGGATAGCCTGAGCCACAGTTTCTTTAGCAGTAACTGCTTGCATAAATTGATTGTCAATTACACAATGATTTGGTGCCGGATTCTTAGGATTCAAACAAATAGTTAAAGCGGACAAAATACTATAATCAACCTGCGTTCCAAAAGTAGGTTTCAATAGAGTAGAGGTAATTTTTTTTAAAGACACTGATCCCGAACCACTACTGAAATCATTATAATAAGCTCCAGGACCACTTAAATTAGCCGACGAGTTATTCCGATTACCAAGATTTTTTAATAATCTATTAAAAAGCGTCATAGCTAATCGATTTAAACCAATATTAGCAGCATCCACTAAAACATTGGTAGTAATTTTGCCAAAATTTTGATTCTTGACTGCTTGGGCCTCTTGAAGCCTTCTTTTAGCTGTTCCTGGAGGAGCAGCAATTTCACCATTAATCTTAGTAAAATTTAACCAACCCTTATTAGCCAATAAACCAGTTTTGGCCACTGCTTTCTTATTCAATACCTTATTGGACAGGTCTGTTCGAGCCGTTAAATAAATACCTAGGTCATTAGCATTCGGATTAAAGAGTCCAACAAAAGTAGGTAAAAAATTAGGTTTTTGTAAATCTGCTAATTGTGTTTTAATATTAGATTTCCAATCTTTCACCATCTTACTCGCACTACAACTAGGAGCTTGAGGTTGCTTTTCATTAATTAAACCTAAACCAATTTTAACCTTTGCCTGTAAAGAAGAAGCTCCGCAAACATTAAAAGAAGGAGTAGCATTCATTGTGTTGGCAGTATTTTCAAGATTTTTTTTGCCATTTTGAACATTCTGGCTAATACAAACAGTATTTTTATTTTTACAACCACTGTAGCATGTATTAGTAATAGACATATTCATGGCAATCGGTAATTTTGAACTAACGCTAGCCGAAGTACAATTGCTATTACATTTTTGTAATTGCGCAGAACAATCTTGATCTGGATTGCTCGGATTATTCATATTATTCACAAAACTCTCAATAAATTGTCCACCAGCCTGATCACCAACCTGAACTAAATATTTACCCCAATTTTGAGTAATAAAAAGAGGCTTCTGACCAGCCCCACCCGAACCAACATAATTAGCAGCATCATAAGCAATTTTATTTAAAGCTAAACTTAAAGCTTGATGATAGGCAATAGCTCCAGCGTTTTTCCATAATTTAGTGCCCAAAGTAGCAACTTTATCTCCAACCCATTTAGCAGTATTTACAATAACTACCCCCGGAGAAACAGCATAAACCGCCTTAGGAGGAACAGCGACAAAAACAATAAAGAATAAAGAAAGAATCACTAAAAGATTTTTAAATTTAAAAGAATTTGGTGATTTGTTTTCTAAAGGTTTTTTTCGTAATTTTGAATTAGTAAAAAATTTCATTTTTTTAATTATTTACTTTTTACTATTTAAACTCTCTTGATAGCTTTTCATTAATTCACTATCACTAATTTTATCTAATTTTACTTTAGTGCTAATTCCGCTAGAAATCAAAACTTTTCGTAAAGTTTGAACATTAGCTTGACCATTAAGAACTTTTTGTAAATCACTTTGCGCTGTACTAGTTGCCTGAAAATTATTAATTGTGGAATTGGTAAAAGCTGCTGTCGTACTAGTGGCAATAGTCTGATTAAAATTAGAAACGGATTTAGAAGAATCGGTATTACGAAGTGGAACAGAGGTTCCACAATCTTTGCCTTGCGGACAATTAGGATTAGTTCCCTGACGTACTTCCTGAAAATCCGATCGACCATCACTATCCGAATCTACTAAATAAGGAGAAGTATGGTAGATATAAATCTCGGCATAATCCGACAGACCATCGCCATCGGTATCAGTCTCTTTCAACAAATCAATAGCAGCCGATGAACTAGTGGCCACCGAGTTAGAATTTACCGAACTCTTCTGTTGATAGGGGTCAGTAAAGGGGGATTTAATCTGGGTACGCATTTGCCAAACCCAAAAAATAATAATCAAGGCAATCAGAGTTAAGAAAAATATAATTACTGTTTTTTGTAATTTCGGTAAATTTTGAAATATTGAATTGGGTTGTTTTTCGTTTAACGGCATTTTCAGAGAATAAAAATTAAGAACAATTAAGATTAATTGCTTTTATTATACCATAATCATCTTCAAAGCCGCAAATAATTTATGCCAATCAGGCAATGATAAATTTTCAGCGCGAATTTGAGGATTAAAATCTTGAGCAACTAACAATTGGCTAATCTTTTTGGTCTCTATTTTTAAACCAGCTGCTAAATTATTTTTTAACATTTTTCGTTTGGAACTAAAAGCAATCTTGACTACTCTAAAAAATTCTTTTTCTTCGGAAATAGAATATTTTCTGTCTTGCAGAACAATGTTAATTAAGGCACTATCTACTCGCGGACGAGGCCAGAAATTATCAGCATTCACAATCCTGATAATTTTAGCTCGGGCATAATATTGCACTGAAATTGCCAAGATACTCATTCGGGGTGCTTGAGCCACAATCCGCTCCGCAACCTCTTTCTGCAACATTAAGGTTAAAGACTGGGGACGAAAACTACCACTAAGAAAATAACGCAAGAAAATAGAGGTGATATTATAAGGAAGATTAGCAACAATTTTATATTTTTTAGCAGATAACTGAAGGTGGGGATTAAAATGTAAAATATCTCCATTAACAATCTCAACGTTACTAATGTTTTGTGAAGCAATCCCCATTTTTAAATAATCAGCTAATTGCGAATCTAACTCGACAGCAATTACTTTTTTAACCTGTTGAGCGAGTTTCATGGTTAAAAATCCTAAACCTGGACCAATTTCTAAAACGGTTTCAGTAGAATCAAGTTGGGCAACCTTAATTATTTCATCATAAACTTCTTCATTAATTAAAAAATTCTGTCCTTGAGAGTGACGAGGCTTAATCTCCATCAACTGACAAATCTTTCTGGTTTGACTTAAAAGGTCAGACATAAATTAATTATTGTTTTTTTAAAACACTAAAGTCTAAAGCAATTATTTTTATTTAATAACAATATTAAGAAGTCGCCCAGGAACAAAAATATTTTTTATTACTTTCTTTCCAGTTAACCATTTTTTGATAGCTTGATCATCTTGAACAATTTTCCAAGCCTCTTCTTGAGAAATGTCAGCGCTTACTTCCAGGGTGGTCCGCAGTTTACCATTAATTTGAATAACTAAATTAATAGTTTTATTCTTAATTAATTCGGAATTATATTGTGGCCAAGAAGATTTAAAAATACTTTCTTTGTTTCCTAGCTTCTCCCAAAGTTCTTCACTAAGATGAGGAGCAAAAGGCGCTAAAATCTGTAATAAAAATTGATTAGTTTTAATCGTCAAGGCAGACAGATTATTTTTTTGATGATAAATTGTTAATTTATTAACTAAAATCATGAGAGCGGAGATAGCAGTATTAAAGTTAAAACTTTCAATATCTTCTTCAACTTTCTTAATAGTCTGGTGAAGAATTCTCAACAATTTCTCATCATCTTGAACAACTTTTTCCCCTAAAATTTCAAAATTAGCAAAAAGTCGTTCAACTTTTTCTAAAAATTTACGGGTTCCAATTAAACCATTTGTATCCCAACTAATAGCTTGGTCAAAAGGACCCATAAACATTTCATAAACGCGCAAAGCATCCGCTCCAAAACGTTCTACAATTTCATCGGGATTAATAACATTACCCCAACGCTTAGACATTTTCCGTCCATCTTGAGCCATAATTAAGCCCACGTGTTGTAATCTTAAAAACGGTTCATCATAATTAACAGCACCAATATCATATAAAAATTTATGCCAAAAACGAGCATAAATTAAATGACGAGTAGCATGTTCTGCACCGCCAACATAAAAATCTACCGGCGACCAATATTTTTCTTTTTTCTTATCAACTAAAACGGAATTATTATGAGGATCAATATAGCGCAAATAATACCAACAAGAACCGCCCCACTGAGGCATGGTGTTGGTTTCCCGTTGAGCCGACCCACCACATTTTGGACAAGTAGTCTGGACCCAATCATCAATCGCTGCTAAAGGAGATTCTCCTGTTCCTGTTGGTGCATAACTCTCAACTTCTGGTAAACGCACTGGAAGTTCTTCTTCGGGGACTGAGACAACGCCACATTTTGAACAATGAATTAAGGGAATCGGTTCACCCCAATAACGTTGACGAGAAAAAACCCAATCTTTTAATTTATAATTAATTTTTTTTTGACCAATTTTATTTTTTTCCAAATAAGTTAATAATTGTTGACGAGCTTGAAGAGAATTTAATCCTGAAAATTTTCCAGAATTTTCTAACTCTCCCTCGCCCTTATAAATTTTCGCAGTAAAAGATTTTGGGGCTTTAATGACGGAACGAATTTCCAATTGATATTTCTGAGCAAATTCCCAATCTCGTTGATCATGAGCGGGAACAGCCATAATCGCTCCAGTGCCATAAGAATTTAAAACATAATCAGCAATAAAAATAGGAAGAGCTTCTTGATTAAAGGGATTAATTGCTTGTAAACCTTCTAACTGAACACCGCTTTTTTCTTTATTTAAATCTGTACGCTGTAAATCAGTTTTATTTTTTACTTGTTGAAGATATTTCTCCACAACTGACCAATTCTTAATCTGATCTTTTAACTCTTCTAATAAAGGATGTTCAGGAGCTAAAACCAAATAAGTACAACCAAAAATAGTATCAATTCGCGTGGTAAAAACTCGCAAATTTTTAGTTGTTGTTAAATTTGATAAATCATTGCTTTTAACTTTAAATTCAATTTCGGCACCAACACTACGACCAATCCAATTTCTTTGCATTTCTTTAATTGATTTTTCCCAACCTGGTAATTTATCGAGATCGTCAAGAAGGCGTTCCGCATAATCAGTAATTTTCAAAACCCATTGACGCATTGGTTTCTGTTCGATAAGACTTCCGCAACGTTCACACTTGCCGTCTTCTAAATCCTCATTAGCTAAACCAGTTTGGCAAGAAGGGCACCAGTTAATCGGAGCAAAAGATTCATAAGCTAATCCCTTTTTCCACATTTGTAAAAAAGTCCACTGCGTCCAGCGATAATAACTGGGGTCAGTGGTATTAATTTCTCGTGACCAATCATAAGCTAATCCCAAAACTTTTAATTGCCGTTTAAAAGTGGCAATATTTTTAGTAGTGGATTCTTGGGGATGAATTTTATTTTTAATGGCATAATTTTCAGTTGGTAGTCCAAAGGCATCCCAACCCATGGGATGTAAAACATTATATCCTTGCATCAAGCGTAAACGAGCTAAGATATCGGTCGCAATATAACCTTTCGGATGTCCAACGTGTAAACCCTCGCCAGACGGATACGGAAACATATCTAAAACATAATATTTTGCTTTATTAAAATCCGTTCCGGTCCGATATAGATTAGAATCTTGCCAACGTTTTTGCCATTTTTTTTCTAGTTCTTGATGATGATACATAAATATTTATGTTAATTTATCATCGGTAATAAAATATAAAAAATAATAATTTTTTTAATCTTTTAATTCTAAAACAATTGGAGCATGATCTGATCCTTGAATTTGATCAAGAATATAGGCTTTTTTCAATACTGTTTTTAGTTTAACGGAAGTACAAAAATAGTCAATCCGCCAACCAATATTACGAGGACGTGCTCCTGTCCGATAACTCCACCAAGAATATTGAATCTTTTGTCCTTGCAATTCACGAAAAGTATCTAAAAAATTAGAGGCTAGTAATTTAGTAAACCAAGCTCGTTCGGCAACAGTACATCCCGCTGCCCCCTCATTTTCACGGGGTCGCGCTAAATCAATTTCTTGATGAGCAACATTAAAGTCGCCAGTAATTATCACCGCTTTATTTTTTTCTAATTTTTTAACATATCTCAACAAAGCCTGATTAAATTCTAATTTATAGGACAAGCGCGATAGTTCCGCATTGCTATTCGGAAAATAAACATTCAGGAGATAAAAATTAGGCAGCTCAACAATTTGGATTCGTCCTTCAAGATCAAACTTTTTTATTTTTAAACCAGCTTGGACTTTTATAATCTGTGAAGCAAATTGCGAGCGTACTAAAACTAAAGTTCCGCTATAACCAGGACGCTCAGCACAATTCCAATAAGCCTGGTAATCAAGAAAATCAAATTTAATCTTTTGACGAGTTTCTTCAGAAATTTTGATTTCTTGTAAACACAGGATATCAGGTTGCTCAGTTTTCAAGAAATCATTAAAACCCTTTTTAATAACTGCCCGTAAACCATTAATATTCCAAGAGATTATTTTCATATTTGTGAAACAATGTGTTATAATAAATTTATTATAGTTTAGATTACACTATTTTTCAATCTTATGAATTTAAACGAACGCTTAAAACTGGCCGAGATGAAAGCCCGCCATCAAGAGCTTTTTGTTCCTTGGTATAAAAAATGGTGGGGACTAGTAATTTTAATAATTAGTAGTTTGGTGTTAATTTTTCTAATTGCCTCGGGACTCTATATTGTAAATCGTGTTCAACAGATTAAAAATGGACAAACTTTTACCCCTAGTTCTGCTCAAATCCAAACTCATCTTCAAGAGATTAATGGCGATGGAACTAATTATTTTCTAGGAACTAACAATCCACAAATAACCATTGTAGAATTCGGTGATTTTTCTTGTCCACACTGCCGAGAAGCTTATCCAGTAGTTAACCAATTAGCAAAACTTTATAAAAACAAAATAAAAATAATTTGGCGAGATTATTTAATTAATAGTAACTCAATTGATTTGGCGATGGCGGCTCGTTGTGCTGGGGCGCAAGGAAAATTTTGGCCAATGCATGATACTTTATTTGCTAATCAATCAGAATTAACTACTAATGATTCTACGCGACCAGCAAAATTGATTGTGCTCGCTCAAAAACTAGGTTTAAACACTAAGCAATTTAGTACTTGTCTTAGTCAAGAAAAATATCTAAAACAAATTAAGAAAGATTATGCGGACGCCAATGCTCTCGGAATTCCGGGGACACCAACCTGGTATGTTAATAATCATTCCTTCTCGGGCTATCTTCCATTTAATAAATTCAACTCGTTAATCCAAGGGCTACTTAAACTTAAATAATATGGAACAAATTCGTATTCACGGACGAGGGGGGCAAGGAGTGGTCACCGCTGCAGAATTAATTGCTTTAGCCGCTTTCTATGATGGTCACGAAGCTCAAGCTTTTCCAAATTTTGGAGTAGAGAGAAGTGGTGCTCCCATTCAATCTTTTGCCCGAATTGATAATCAGGCGATTATTACCCGGGAACAAATCTATGAGCCTAGTGTGTTAATTATTCAGGATAGCACCCTAATTGGCAACGTCGATGTTTTCCAAGGTATTAGCAAAAAAACAAAAATAATTATTAATGCCACAAAAAATAATTGGTCTCACCTTCATTTAAAATCTAAACATCTCTATTTTTCACCAGCTACGGAAATTGCTTTAAAGATTTTAGGAAAAAATATTGTCAACACGGTTATTTTGGGAGCACTAGTAAAATATACTGGATTAATTTCTTTAAAGTCTTTAGAAAAAGCCGTCCAAACAAAATTTGCTGACAAAGGAACAGAAATTATCAAAAAAAATATTGCTGCTCTAAAAATGATTGATAAAATCTAAATTTTAGAAATTTAGAATTGAGTTTATGAAAAAAAATAAAAAAAGGATAGAGCTAGTGGTCAAGCCTGGAACAAGTTTAAAAAATAAAACTGGACCCTGGCGCACAGAAAAACCTTTAACTGATTTAGAAATTTGTATTGGCTGTTCTTTATGCGCTAAAGTTTGCCCCGACAGTGCAATTACCATGAAACAAAATTTAAAGAAAAGTAAATTAGAACCTCATACTGATTATAATTACTGTAAAGGTTGTGGTTTATGTGCTCAAGTTTGTCCAGTGAAAGCTATTAAAATGAAAAAAGATTATTAAAAAGAAAAAAATCTTTAGTCAACATTTTATCTATGATTTCTAAAAATAAAAAACAAATTTTAGAAGGCTCTAATGCGATTGCCTTAACAATTAAAAATATCGCTCCCGCAGTAGTCTCGGCTTTTCCAATTACTCCTCAAACACATATTGTGGAAGATTTAGCAAAAATGAAAGCTGATGGCTTAGCTTCTTTTGAGTATATTCGGGCGGAAAGTGAATTTGCTGCCGCCTCTATTGTTTTAGGAGCAAGTGCTACTGGGGTGCGGGTCTACAGTGCAACCAGTTCCCAAGGCTTACTACTAATGACCGAAGTAGTTTTTAATATTGCGGGCATGCGTTTACCAGTGGTGATGACGGTTGCGAATCGTTCCGTCTCCGCTCCAATTAATATTTGGAATGATCATGGAGATGCAATGGCGGTTCGTGATGCTGGTTGGATTAAATTTTTTGCCAGCAATCATCAAGAAAGCGTTAATCAACATATTTTGGCATACAAAATTGCCGAAAAATTACAGCTTCCTGTGATGGTAAATGTTGATGGCTTTATTTTAACGCATTCTTATGAACCAGTAATTATTCCTGATGTTAAAACAATTAAAAAATATCTACCAGTATATCAACCCCCAACAGGAACCTATTTAGACCCGAAAAATCCAGTTACTCTAGGAGCTTTTTTTGGACCAAATAACTATTTAGAAACTCGCCAAATGCTTCATGAAGATTTAATGTCCAGTTTAGAAATAATTAAAGAAGAATATAAACTATTAAATAAAACGCTCGCTAATCAGGGCGCTAACCATCAACGACAAAAACTCTCTAGAATCGATAATGGTTTAATTGAATATTATGGCCCACAAAAACCAAAAACTATTTTGATCGCCATGGGTTCTGTGATCGGAACCATCTTGGAAACAATTAAGAATTTTAAGGATGTTGGTTTATTAAAAATAAAAGTCTATCGTCCTTTTCCCGCTGAAGAGATTGTCAAAATAATTAAGCCAGCACAAAATATTGCCGTTTTAGAAAAAGCAATTAGTCTTGGACAAAGTGGACCACTTTATGCTGATTTGGCGGCAGCGGTCATGGCTAGTAAAATTAAAAAGAATTTGAATCTGAAGAATTATATTGTTGGCTTAGGAGGACGAGATATTACTCAAAAAATGATTAAGGAGATAATAAAAGATGTACCACAAAAGAATAATTACTTAAAATTCATAGGAAAAATATGAAAAAATTAAAGATTATAAAAATTGGTATATCTTTAATTTTAGCTGCTCAGCTCGGAGGAATGATGATTTTTTTGGCAGTTCCCCAAGTAGCACTAGCAGACTCTTCTTATTATTGGACACCAGGAACTGTCCCGGCTGGAGAAAGCCCTTGCCCCTCTGGACAAACAATAGCTGATCCTAGTAAATGCGGAATAAGTGTATTTCAACAACAACAAAACCCTGGTACTTGCTGTCATCGTTCCAGTACTATTGCTCCGACTAATTATGCTTCACTACCAACTACTCAAAAAACATATAATTACACTCCATCGCCAGCAAAAAACTCCGTTTTAGATCGAATTTCTAAATCTTTACAATTTACTCCCCAAGTACCTATTCCAGGGTTTTTATCAACTGAAGCAACTTCCATAGCAGTCGGGGCTTATAATTCATCGGGTGTAATGTCTAGTGATTTATTAGCTAAATATATCCAAGCTTTATATAAATATGGACTAGCAATCGGCGGTATTTTAGCCGCTATTGTCTTAATGGGTGGTCGGTGTCGTCGGGCCTTTGCAGTTTGAGGTCCTCGCCGATCGAATTCGCACCGAATATGAAGTTCCGGTGCATTTCGAGCAGACCGAACTGTA
>VAPM010052463.1_pt1 | contig 29552 bp, 26 predicted proteins | sample 3395091 | NCBI WGS metagenome assembly VAPM01 (sample SAMN08290445, study PRJNA428436) | hydrothermal vent metagenome | isolation source: Deep-sea hydrothermal vent chimney 3 | place: Pacific Ocean: Juan De Fuca Ridge
CTTCGGTCAACGGCACGGCAATCCCGAAAGGCGGTTGGGCAGGCGATGCGAGAGCGTCGAGACGAGCGCGCTCATCCATCCCCTCGCCAGCACCTGACCACGTACCCGGGGTCGCCTCCGTTCGAAAACCCTCTTCGCGCGACGATGCCATCGGCCGGCATGTTGTTGAGGGGTGTCGCCGCGTTCCCGCCGCCACCGGGAACCGTCGCGACGACCACGATGTCGGATGCAGTCCGACCGATTCGTATCGAGGTGTAGTCGTTCGGCGTGATCTCATCCGAGTCACTCGGGCCGAGCGGACCGACAACGTACAGATCGGAGTCACCGTAGTTGACGGTGCAGCCGACCTCATCGGCCGACATGTTCTCGAACTCGGCAGGGCGGTTGCTCGCAGAGGAGCAGGCGGTGACCACGAGTGCGAGTGCAGCCAATACATATGCCGCCCTTGCGGCCACAGGGTTCTCCGATCGCCTGGTAGGTTCATTGTATCCCTCGCCACCGCGACCGTTGGTCGAGATCCCCTCTCTGTTCTGTCCCCCCTTCAGGGGGGGACGAGCGAACGCAGTGAGCGAGGGGGGACCGCGAGCCTGCGAGCGCGGTTCGGCAGAGACCCAGGGACGAGCGAGCTTGCGAGTTAGGAGGGTGAGAGCCCAACCGGCTACACCTACGCGAAGGTCTGGCCACCACGCTGCGCGAGTTCGATACACCGTCCGACGCGAGGGTCTCCGGAGAGGATCGCCACGAGTTCGGCCACTTCCGGGGCAAGGGCCGGGGATACCTTTGTGATCGCCATCACGACTCGTGCGGTGTCTGGGACGGACTTCAACCCGCCCATCGGATGGAGGAGGATCGAGGCAGCGCCCTCGGGCGTGAGCCGGTCGGCTCCGGTGAGGCCGGTCAAGGCGGTGATCCGCTCGACACGGTGCGCGACCGTGCCCAGGCGTTGACCGAGGGCGTCGGCGCCCATCACCACGATGACCATCGTCGACGCAGCCGGGATGACGGGTTCATGAGCCGCGGGAGCCTTGATCGACATCGTGCGTGCTCCGTCGGCCTCGACGATGATGTGGTCGACGGAGGTCGATGTGAAGAGGCCATCGACGGCAGCAGGTTCGAGTCCGACCACCTTGTCGGAGTCGTGATCCGACAGGACGAAGAGGGGAGCGTCGACGGTGAGGGCTTCTTCCACCTCGATGGGATTATCCGACCAGCACACGGACTCTGAGATCTGATCCGGGGCCATCCGTGTTGTCGTCGTGAGGATGACCTTGAGGTGCCCGGCTGCGAGCTCCCGTCCGAGGGTGTGCAGGATCGTCGTCTTGCCACCGGCACCTACGATCGCGACCAGTTCGTGTCGGTCGAGGCCGAGTTGCGCTGCCAGGTGTGCGGTCACGATGCTGGTCTGGCGAGCCACACGAGGATGGCCTCGAGGACGCCCCCAGCAACAGAGAGCGACTTGTCCGAGATCCGCCCGACTGCCTCGGGGTCGAAGCGGGGGTCGACGTCGGCGATCTTGAGGCCCTCGGTGACGGGTCCGGGAAGGAGCAGCCCGCGCACGGTACCGGCAATCTTGGAGTGGATGGGTGCGTGGTCGATCTGGCCGATCTCCTGTCCCGTCTCGACGAGGTCGCCGAACGAAACGGCCCACGAGAGGTCTCCCGATATTTCGGCGTGCAGGACCCGTTCGGCTGAGGCACCCCCGATCACACCCGGGACACCGGTGTTCGGTGTAGCCGGTCCGTCCCAGATCACCCGACCCAGGTCATGACCTCGCATCGTCTCGACGATGGCATGGCAGTCGACGCCCGCCGTGAAGCCCGGACCGAGAGCGACGACGAACGGGGCATCGTCGAGCGCCGTATCGATGTTTCGTTTGGCGAGCCTGGCATCGACGACGACCGACCGCTCCATGTCGGGGATCCCGGGCGAAATGAGGACCGGAACAACACCCCGGGACGCCGCGTCGAGGGCATCGCTGGGAGTCGTGACCCGCACACCGTCGACCCCCTCGATGGTGACGGCTCCCTCCGTCACGGCGCTGGAAAAGGCGACGGTTCGACGGATCGTGAGCGGATGCTCGAGTTCGAGGACCACGACAGGGAACCCGACACGGCGCAGCCGCCAGATCGCTCCCGTTCCGATGTCCCCACCACCGCGGAAGACCACGACGTGGTCGGAGAAGTCTGTCACTCGTGATCGGTGCCGACCGAACTGATGACTTCCGAGAGGATCGACACAGCGATCTCCTCGACCGTCTCAGCTCCGATCTCGATCCCGATCGGCGCGTGGACCCGTTCGAGGGCATCGTTGGTCACACCGGAACCGGCGAGTGCCTCACGAGTGGCCTCCCAGCGCCGCTTGCTCCCCATGACACCGATGTAGCGAGCCGGGGTATCGATCAGGATCGGGAGGATCTCGGCATCGAGGCCGTAGCTACGGGTCACGATCACGACGGCCGTGTTCTCGGTGACCGGGTGCTCTGTCATCGCGTCGGCAACGGAGCCTGCGAACCGTACGTCGGCGTTGGGCAGTGCCTCCTCAGTGAGAAGTTCAGCGCGATCGTCGACGGCCACGGTTCGATAGCCGAGCCAGTGGGCGAGATCGACGACGGCGTTCCCGACGTGGCCACATCCGATGACCATGAGAGTCTTCGCAGGCATATAGGGCTCCAGGTAGACGGTCATCGTACCGCCACAGATGCCAGGGTCTCCCGCTGTGGGGTCCTCGAGTCGGTAGATGTGTATCTGTGGTCGCCCGTCGTCGAGCGTGGCGAGGGCGTCACGGCGAACGGTCGCCTCGACGCTTCCCCCTCCGATCGTCCCGGTGATCGTCCCGTCGGGGTAGACCAGCATCTTCGTTCCGGCATGGCGTGGCACGGAGCGCTCGGTCGACACGACGGTCGCTGCGACGACAGGTCGAGCGGCGCTGACGGCGGCGGCAAGCTCGGCGAGGATCTGATGGGGTCCGACGGCGCTCACGTGTCGTTCAGTGCTCGCCAGACGCGTTCGGGTGTGAACGGGATCTCATTGATCCGGACACCCGTTGCATCCACGATCGCGTTGCGCATCGCCGGAGCCACACCGTCCTTGGGGATCTCGGCGATCGCCTTGGCACCGAACGGACCGCTGGCCTCCATCGTCTGGACGAGGATTGCCTCGAGCTCTGGCATCTCATCGGCCCGGTAGATCTTGTACGGACCGAACGTCGGGTTCACCATGCGCCCATTCTCGTCGTACGCCATCTCCTCACAGTGGCCGTACCCCAACGCCTGGACCATGCCTCCCTCGACCTGGCCCGATGCTGTGACCGGGTTGATCGGCACGCCGCAGTCGACGGCCATCACTAGCTTGTTCACCGTCACCTGCCCGGTGTCGACATCGACCTCGATCTCGGCGAACTGAGCCGCATACGGGGGAGGGGACTCGGGGGAGACGTACGAGGCCGACGCCATGATCTGGTGCTGGCCCTCCTGATGCAGCGTCGAGAGGGCGATCGTCTCGAGCGACACGGAGTCGCCATCGGGAGCCCAAGCCGCGTTGTCGTGGAGCTCGATGCCTGTCTCGTCGATGCCGAGGGTGATGGCCGCACGTTCGATGATCTGGTCACGAACCTGCTCGGCAGCGCGTTTGACCGCCATCCCCGAGATGTACGTCGTGCTGGAGGCGTACGCCCCGGTGTCGAAGGGGGTCATGTCGGTGTCCGACGAGTAGGTGATGACATCGTCCGTGGCGACACCGAGCACCTCGGCCGCGATCTGTGCAAGCACCGTGTCTGAGCCCGTCCCGAGGTCTGTGGCGCCGACCAGCAGGTTGAACGAGCCGTCGTCGTTGATCTTGAGACTCGCTCCACCCATGTCGAGGCCGGGGATAGCGGTTCCGTGCATCGCCATGGCGAACCCGATGCCACGCCGGATGTTCGGACGGTCGGGTGGTTGCTTCCACTCGGTGTCGTTGCGACGGTCCCAATCGATGGCTCGCATGCCCTGGAGGACGGCCTCTTCGAGTCCACTCGACGTCACGAGCGGCATGACGGCGTCGTCCTGGTCGCCCTCGCCGAGTTGTTGCGCGATGTCGAGTGGGTCGCCGACCTTCGTCCAGTTGAGGCGTCGGAACTCGATTCCGTCCATCCCGATGGCATCCGCGATGTCTTCCATGTGTGCCTCGAGGGCGAAGAGAGCCTGGGGCGCCCCGTAACCGCGGTAGGCGCCGGGAACCGGAAGGTTCGTGTAGGCGACCCTGCAGTCGAACTTCTTCACCGGCGAGTTGTACGAGCTGAGGCCACGCAGTCCGCTGACCATCTGCACCGTGAGACCATGCGTCCCGTAGGCACCGGTGTTGGCGACGATCGTCATCTCTTGAGCCGTGAGCTTTCCGTCGGCATCGATGCCGCTCTTGAAGGTGATCGTCTGGGGGTGCCGGGTACGGCTCGAAACGAACTCCTCCTCGCGGGTGAGTTCGAGGCGGACCGGGCGGCCGGTGGCGATCGTGAGATGCCCGACGATGTCCTCGATCAGCATCTCTTGCTTCACCCCGAACCCACCGCCGATACGCGGCTTGATGATCCGGATCTGCTTCACCGGGATGCCGAGGAGCGGCGCGACCATGCGGCGCACGTGGAACGGCACCTGGGTGGATGACGTGATGACGAGCCGCTCGTCGCTGTCCCACGCAGCGATGGCGATGTGTGGCTCGATGGGTGCCTGCTGGACCTGGTGCACCCGGAAGGTCTGCTCGAACACCCGGTCCGCTGCGGCGTAGCCGCCATCGATGTCGCCCGTCTCGGCCTTCAGATGATGCACGATGTTGCGCTGCGGGTCGTGGGCACCGTCCATCTCGGCTTCGTCGTGGATGACGGGTGCACCCTCTCCGATCGCCTCGATCTCGTCGAACACTGCAGGGAGCACTTCGTAGGTGACGTCGATGAGGTCGAGGGCCGCTTGCGCGGTCTCTTCGCTGTCTGCTGCTACCGCGGCGATGCGGTCGCCGACGAAACGGACCTTGTCATCGAAGCTGACCTGGTCGTAGGGGAGCGGGTTCGGATAGCTCTGACCACCCGACGCGTAGCGGACCCGTGCAACGTTGCCGTGATGGAGCACCGCGTGGACGCCCGGGAGCGCCTTGGCCCTCGAGTCGTCGATGGAGACGATCCTGGCGTGCGCGTGCGGGCTGTAGAGCACCTTGGCGATCAGTGTCCCGGTCAGGTCCACGTCGTCGGTGAACGCCGGGTTGCCTTTGACGAGCTTGACCGCATCGACCTTTGCCTCGGGCTGCCCGACCACCCGGGTGCGGGGGACGTCGTCGCTGAGCACGACCCGGGGTGAGATCGGGGTGAGGTTGGCGCGATCGCTGTGGGCTTCGTCAGAGTCGAGAAGTTCGTCGAGATGTACCACATCGATGTTGTCGGGTTCGTCCCCTGCCAGGATCGCCGCTACCCGGAGCACTGCATGGACGGGGCGCAGGTACCCGGTCTCTCGGTCCAGGATCCCTGAAAGGGCGTCGCGGACGTCGTCCTCGGTGGGGTCCGGGTTGCGTTCGATCAGTTCCCTCGCGGCGAGGATGGTGGCGGGCGTCGAGTATCCGGACTGAATGGCACCGGTGTCGATGAAGGCCTGCTGGATCGGATGGATCTGTCCTGGGACGCTCATGCCTTCGACCGTCTCGATCGTGTGGTTATCGGCCTGCGCGGCGAGCATGACGTCGGCAGAGATGAGACGTCCATCGACGAGGACCGCCGCCGCACCCGTCTCGCCGGTAGAAGAGCCGAAGCGAACACTGTGGTATCCGGCACGTCGCAGCACCGTGCGCAGTGACTCGTGCGGGGCACACGCTAGAACACGCTCTGTTCCGTTGATGGTGAGGGAGACATTCATGTCGATACGCCCCCTTCGACAGCGTCGGCGACCCGCCGAGTGAGGACCGATGTCAGGTGCCTGCGATACTCGCTGGATCCCCGGAAGTCGGCTGGAGGGTCGAGGTCTTTGAGTGCGTCGGTGTCGACGACTATGGGACGGTCGGCAACCCCGGACACAGCGATGACCGTGGTGCCGTTGTCGTCACGATGAGCGACGGCAGCGATGATCGGTTGGTCCCGCGGCGTCCTCGCCGTACGGTCGGCGGCAGCGATACCGACGGTCGGCAGCGACACCCTGGTGATGATGGCACCGTCGAGAAGGCCGGGATCGCCGAGGAGATTGTTGAGGGGATGCTCCACCGAGCCTGTCTTGTCGGCCATGGTCACGCTGGCTCCGAAGGCAAGCAACCCGGTGAGGAGCTCGCTCTCGGGGTCGACAGCCCCGATCGTGCCGCCGATGGTGGCGGCGTTGCGGATCGTATTGGGCGCCTCACGATGGGCGAGCTCACGAATGACCGGGGGAACCGCCGACGAGTCGACGAGGTCCTGGAGGCGTGCCATCGCTCCGATGTGCACGGTGGCACCGTCCTGTGCGATCCCGGCGATGTCGAGCGCCTGAAGATCGACGACCGTCGTGGAGGTGCGGCCCGATGCCGCTGCGACGACGGTTCCGCCACCGAGGGGAGTCGTCCCCGGCTCCTGAAGCAACTCGATCGCCTCATCTACGGTGGATGGCCGGTGATACTGCGTGATCATGTGTTGTCGTTCCTCCTCGACCCGTTGCGTCACTCTACTTACGCCGATCGGCGCCTCCAGCGGTCGCGCGATGTGCGTCAATCTCCGTTCAGGATGTCTCTTACCCTCGACAGCATGTCCTGCGGATCGACGAACTCGACGACATCGGGGATCTCCGTGAACAGCTTCCTCGCCTTGTCGTGTAGCTCCCGATGGACGGCGAGTACGAGCGGGATGTCGAACGTCCGGCACACATGGAACACGTCCTGGTACGTGACCACACCACCGGACTGGACGTCGTCGTCGGAAGCGTAGATCTTGTGCACATATCCCACGAGCACGTCGATACGGTTCTCGTTGTTGATGATCCGCACGTGCATCCCGTGGTTGTCGAACCCGTTGGAGATCGGGACCGTGTCGTAGCCGTTGCAGACCAGATCGGTGAGCAGCGCCGAGTCGGTGCCCTCGAAGTAGCCGATGTTCTTTCTCATGGCTGATCCTCCTCAGACGACACCCTGGTCGAGCATGGCAATGGCGATCTTGCGGAACCCCGCAACGTTCGCTCCAACGACGTAGTTATCTGGTGTGTCGTACTCCTCGGCGGTCTCCCTGCAGGTCCGATGGATGGCGGTCATGATGCCGAGGAGCTTTGCGTCGACCTCTTCACGGGTCCACGATGTGAACCCAGCGTTCTGTGCCATCTCGAGTCCGCTTGTCGCGACGCCACCTGCGTTGGCCGCCTTTCCGGGTCCGAACAGCACACCACTGTCCATCAGCAGTCGAACGGCATCAGGCTCGGTCGGCATGTTCGCTCCCTCGGCGACCACACGGATACCGTTCGCGACGAGTCGCTTGGCGTTGTCGACGTTGATCTCGTTCTGTGTTGCGCACGGCAACGCGACGTCGGCACCCTCGACCGCCCAGGGACGCTGGTCGGGGTGATACTCGACGCCGAAGCGCTCCCCATACTCGCTGATCCTGCCGCGCCGCACGTTCTTGAGATCCATGACCCAGTCGAGTTTCTCGGCATCGATACCGTCGGGGTCGTAGATGTACCCGTTCGAGTCCGAGAGCGTCACGACCTTCGCCCCGAGTCGGTTCGCGTTCTCGACGGCGTACTGCGCAACGTTCCCCGAGCCGGAGACGAGCACTGTCTTGCCATGGATGCTGTCACCCTTGGCTCGGAACATCTCCTCGGTGAAGTACACGACACCGTACCCGGTCGACTCCGGACGGATGAGGCTGCCGCCCCAATCGATGCCCTTACCGGTGAGAATCCCCGTGAACTCGTTAGCGAGTTTCTTGTACTGGCCGAACAGGTATCCGATCTCGCGGGCACCGACACCGATGTCCCCGGCAGGGACATCGGTGTGCGGGCCGATATGGCGGTACAACTCGCTCATGAACGCCTGTGAGAACCGCATGATCTCACTGTCGGTCCTGCCCTTCGGATCGAAGTCGGATCCACCTTTGCCCCCACCCATGGGCAGGGTCGTGAGTGCGTTCTTGAACACCTGCTCGAAGGCGAGGAACTTGAGGATGCCGAGGTCAACCGTCGGATGGAACCGGAGCCCACCCTTGTAAGGGCCGATGGCGCTGCTCATCTCGACGCGAAAGCCACGATTCACCTGGACTGTCTCAGCGTCATCGACCCAGGCAACACGGAAGATGATGATCCGCTCGGCCTCCACCATGCGGTGGGGGATACGGGCGTCCAGGTACTCCGGATGCTGATCGAGGAACGGCCATACGGACTCCATCACCTCGTGAACAGCCTGATGGAACTCGTACTGAGCGGCAGATTTCCCAACAACGTGGTCCATGAACGCGGCCAGTGATTGCTGCGGCACCTCGTACGTCCTTTCGTAGGTGCAGGATCGATCCGATCCGACCCGAAGGCTACATCGTGAGTGCGATTCAGTCGCTACATGGTGAGCGCCATCACCGCTTTCTGTGTGTGCAGACGGTTCTCGGCCTGATCGAACACAACGCTCCAGCGACCATCGATGACCTCGTCCGCAACCTCGATGTTGCGATCCGCGGGAAGTGGATGCATGTAGATGGCGTCCTCGTCGGCCATCTCCATACGGCGGGGGTCGACGATCCAGTCCGTGTACTTCTCCGAGATCTTCGCGGACTCATCATGATCGGACGTGGTCAGCATCGATCCCCAGGACTTTGCGTACACGACATCGGCGCCAGCCATGCCCTCTTCGAAGTCCTCGATGATCTCGAACGAGCCGTGGGCCTTCTTTGCATTCTCCTCAGCCTGTGCGATGACCTCTGGCTGGAGCTTGAACTCCGGCGGGCGGGTGAGGCGCACGTTCGCTCCATATCGCGTCATCAACAGGATCTCGCTCTGGGCCACGGAGACGGGCTTCTGGTAGCTCGCTGCGTAGGCATAGGACACGTTGATCGTGAGCTTGCGGGGATCACCCTTCTGCTCGATGACGGTGAGCAGGTCTGCAAGGGCCTGGAACGGGTGGTACCAGTCACACTGCATGTTGAGGACGGGTGTGCGGCTCGCCTCTGCAACTGCGCGGATGTAGTCGTTCCCGATCTCCCAGTCGACCTGACGGATGGCGATGCCATCGTTGTACCGACCGAGGATCTCGCCGATCTCCTTCCAGGTGTCGCCGTGACCGATCTGTGTGGCGGTCGAGTCGAGGAACATCGCGTGACCACCGAGCTGCGCCATGCCGGCTTCGAAGCTCGCCCGCGTTCGCGTGCTCGAGAAGAAGAACAGCATCGCAAGGACCTTGTCGCGCAACAGGGGGTGGGGCTCACCCAGAGCGCGTCGGCGCTTGAGGTCGAGCGCGATGTCGATCACCGTGTCGAGTTCGTCCTTCGTCCATTCCTGGGTCGTGATCATGTCGCGACCGTGCAGATGTGTTTGCATCAGCTACTCCTTTGTTGGTTTCGGCTGCGGTCACACACGTTCATGTGCCGCTCTTTCTACGGATGAGCCGGAACCGCAAGAGGTCGTCCCGGAAAAAGGAGGTCGCTCTCACGATGGGCTCGTTGTTCTTGTCGAAGCCGATCTCGTCGAACGAGATGGCAAGCGTTCCGGTATCAACCCCGAGCTTGGCTGCAGTTGCAGCGTCGAGAGCGACCGGAAGAATCTCGGAGAGGTAGTAGCTGAGGGACCGGTCGCAGTGACGCTCGAGAAAGTCGTAGACCGGAGTGACCTCGCCGTTAGCGTAGTCGTCGCTGCCGATGAGGCTGCTCGGGATGCGGTTGATCGTCAGGATCACCGGCTCATCGTTCTCCATGAAGACCTTCTCGATGACGAGGACCTTCTCGCCGTCGTCGAGGTGCAGCGCAATGACCGTCGCCGTGTCGGCAGCGGTCTCTGTTGTCGAAAGCACACGCACCGATGGCACGTAGCCGTGATCTTCGAGGACCTGTTCGTACGACCAGATCTCCTCGAGACGTGAACGGATCTGCAGGCCCGCCTCGTTGACGAACGTGCCAGACCCCTGTCTGCGGTAGATCGTCCCTTCGTTCTCGAGCCGGCTCAACGCGTCGCGGATCGTCGTTCGGCTGACACCGAGATCGGTCGCGAGCTCGGCTTCGGGGGGGATACGTCCACCCTCGAAGCTCCCGCTGGCTATGCGCTCCTTGATGTGTGCCTTCACCTGGCCGGTGAGCGACGGGCTGCGCGTGATCATCGTGACGAGCTCACTTACGTTGGGTCATCATGTTGTACTATAGTATGACCAATGTCTCCAACCAATCTACAGGAGGACAGACATGCGCAGCTTCGCAGGACGCGACATCCTTTCGCTCAAAGAGTTCGAGCGGAACGAGTTCTTCCACCTCTTCGAGATCGCCGACCGGCTCGAGCCGATCGCACGGGAACGCAGGAACACTGATCTCCTCGCACACAAGACATTGGTGACGGCCTTCTATCAGCCATCGACCAGGACGCGCCTTGCACACGAAGCCGCGATGCATCGCCTCGGCGGGCACGTCACCGGGTTCTCCGACGCCAAGATGACCAGGGCAGGGGACTTCTATCAGGAGTCCATCAAGGACACCGTCCACATGCTCGAGTACTACGGCGACGTTCTCGTCATGCGTCACTTCGAGCAGGGTGCCCCGCACGAGGCAGCCAAGTGGGCATCGATCCCGGTCATCAACGCCGGTGACGGATGGGGCGAGCACCCCACCCAGGTCCTCACCGACCTCTACACCGTTCTCAAGGAGAAGGGGACCCTCGACGGCCTGACGTTCGTTGCGATCGGTGACCACCGTATGCGCACGATGCACTCCATCGGTTACGCATTGTCACAGTTCGATGCCGAGATGGTCATCCTGTCACCAGAAGAGATGGCGCCACTTCCCGAGTTCCTCGCAGAACTCGACGAGAAGGGCACGAACTATCGGACGGTCGAGCACATCGACGAGGTCATCGCAGAAGCCGACGTCATCTACATGGAGCCCGTCATCCAGCCGGACTACACGATTCCCGTTCACGAGAGGCCTGATGACTACGGGATCACGCCGGACAACTACAAGATCACGCAAGAGGTCATGAAGAGGGCCAAGGGTGACTCGATCATCCTGCACTCGCTTCCCCGCATGGACGAACTGCTTCCCGAGGTCGACGATCTCAAGCACGCCCGGTACTGGCAAGAGGCCTACAACGGTGTCGTCATGCGCATGGCGCTCCTGTCGTCCGTCCTCGGGGCCTGGGAGTAATGCCCAAGCTCGTCATCGCGATCGGCGGCAACTCGCTGATCCCGGACAAGGACCACGAGTCCGTCCAGGATCAGTACGCTGCCGCCGCAGCAACCGATGAACACATCGCCGGGTTGATCGAGGCGGGCTGGGACGTTGCGATCTCGCACGGCAACGGTCCGCAGGTTGGTTTCATCCTGCGCCGTTCCGAGCTTGCAAGCAACGAACTGCACGAGATCCCGCTCGACTACTGCGGTGCGGACACCCAGGGTGCGATCGGGTACATGCTCCAGCAGAACCTGATCAACGACTTCCGTCAGCGCGGGATCGACAAGAACGTCGTGACCCTGGTGACACAGGTCGAGGTCGACCGGAACGACCCTGCGTTCCAGAGTCCGTCCAAGCCCATCGGGTCCTTCATGGATGAGGATGAGGCCAAACGCAGACAGGACGAGGAAGGCTGGGACATCAAAGAGGATGCAGGTCGTGGTTGGCGCCGCGTCGTTGCGTCGCCTCAGCCCAAGCGGATCGTCGAGCTCGCCGTCATCAAGAGCCTGCTCGATGCCGGTGTCGTCACCATCGCCGTCGGCGGTGGTGGCATCCCCGTCATCACCAACGAAGCAGGCGACCTCGAAGGTATCGCTGCGGTGATCGACAAGGATCTCGCGTCTGCCTTGCTGGCGAGCCAGGTCGACGCCGATATGTTGCTGATCTCGACGGCAGTGGAGAAGGTCGCTCTCAACTTCGGCACTCCCGAACAACGGTGGGTCGACCAGTTCACACTCGAGGAGGTCAAGCAGTACCTCGACGAAGGTGGGCACTTCGCCGAGGGGTCGATGGCGCCGAAGATGCGCGCCGTCGTTCAGTTCCTCGAGGCCGGAGGCAAGGAAGCGCTCATCACGAATCCGGAGAACCTGGAACGAGCCGTTGCAGGTGAGACCGGTACACGGATCGTGCAGTGACGGCCACCAGTCTGGAACCCAGAAGGGTCCATCCGGCTTCGGAGCCGAAGGTCCTCTTGAACGCGATATCGGAGGTTGCCCCGGCAACCTCCGATTCGCGCGACGTCCTGGCGTTCCACGAACGGCTTCCCGGGTACCGCACGACTCCCCTCATCAGCGTCCCGGGCCTTGCCGAGCGTCTGGGTGTCGGCACGGTGCTCGTGAAGGACGAGTCGGAGCGGATCGGGCTCCCGGCGTTCAAGATGCTCGGAGCCTCATGGGCTTCGTACCGCTCGATCGTCGAGCACACGGGTGTCGACGACCAGGGTTGGGAGACGCTCGAGGAGTTCGCTCAGAGGATCGAACCGCATCTTCCGCTCACCCTTGCTACCGCAACGGATGGAAACCATGGGCGGGCCGTCGCTCGTATCGCGCGATTGCTCGGTCTCGGAGCCCGCATCTGGGTACCGGGCGGGACGGTGGCTCCACGCATCGAAGCGATCGAATCGGAAGGCGCGACCGTCACGGTCGTCGATGGAACCTATGACGACGCCGTTGCCGAGGCTGCAAAGGCAGCGGACGCATCGACGCTCGTGGTATCGGACACGTCCTGGCCCGGGTACGAGGCAGTGCCGCAGTGGGTCATCGACGGATACTCGACGATGATGCTCGAGGTCCAAGACCAGACGACACGGCTAGGACTTCCCGAGCCAACGGTGATCGCCGCCCCAATGGGTGTTGGTGCGCTCGGTGCAGCGATCATCGGGCACTTCGCCCACCGCACTCCGCGTCCCGTTGTCGTTGGTGGCGAGCCCACAGAGGCTGCCTGCATCATGGCGGCACTCGAGGCGGGTGAGGTCGTCACGGTCCCCGGCCCTCACGAGACGATCATGGCCGGTCTCAGCTGCGGGACCGCGTCTCATCTCGCGATGCCGATGATCGTCGCAGGTTTGAGTGCAACGGTCGCGTTCGGCGACGACTGGGCTGAAGAGGCGATGCGACTCCTTGCTGGCGAGGGGATCGTCTCAGGAGAGACCGGTGCGTCTGCTTTTGCGACCTTGCTCGCCGTCGTGGATTCGCATCCCGACCTCCGCGATGCGCTGAACCTGGGACCCGACGATGTTGCGCTCGTGATCGTCACCGAGGGAGCGACGGATCCGGCGAACTATCGGGACGTTGTGGGTATAGATGCTCGTGAGGTGCGCGGTCGATGATGGAGATCATCTCGGGGAGGGACGGCCGTTGCAGACCTGATTGTCTGGATTTGGACCGACTCCCTAGAGTGGAGAACAGCACCGTATCGCGGCGCCCGTTTGGTCACCGCGAGTGTGCCGACAAACATGAAAGAGGAAAATGATGGCATTCAAGAGATGGCGGCTGTTCGCGACCCTCATGGTCGTGATCGCGATGGTAGCGGCAGCATGTAGCAGCGGGGGAGACTCGGAAGGGTCCGAACCCGCCGAGACGACAACCACCACCGCGGCATCCGAACCTGCCGAGGTCCTGAAGATCGCGTTCGTCCACGTCGGCCCCGTGGCGGACAAGGGCTGGTCCTGGGCACATGACCAGGGCGCCAAGTACGTCAAGGCCCAACTCGGCGATGCCGTCGAGATCACGACGCTCGAGAGCATCCCCGAAGGGTCGGATGCTCAGCGTGTGTTCGAAGACCTTGCAGCTGCAGGCAACAAGCTGATCTTCGGCACGTCGTTCGGGTACATGGATCCGATGCTGGCAGCAGCGGAGAACTTCCCTGACGTCGCGTTCATGCACGCAACCGGGTTCAAGACGTCCGAGAACATGGGCAACTACTTCGGTGCAGCCGAAGAAGCACGGTACCTCTCCGGTATGGCTGCAGGCGCTGCGACCGAGACGAACTTGATCGGCTACGTTGCGGCGTTCCCGATTCCTGAGGTGCTTCGCGGTATCAACGCGTTCACGCTCGGTGCACGGGAAGTCAACCCCGACGTCGAGGTCCAGGTCGTCTGGACGTCGACGTGGTTCGATCCACCAAAGGAAGGCACGGCCGCTGAGTCGCTTCTCGATGCAGGGGCGGACGTCATTGCCATGCACCAGGACTCCGCCGCACCGGGACAGGCCGCAGAGGCAGCCGGCGCCAAGTGGGTCGGGTACAACACCGACATGACCGAGTTCGCACCCACCGCATGGCTGACCGCAGCCATCTGGGACTGGGGTCCCTTCTATCTGGCTCAGACCAAGGCTGTGATGGACGGCACGTGGAAGGCCGAGTCGGTGTACGGCAACATGGCAGATGGCATGGTCGCCCTTGCACCGTTCGGTGAATCCGTCGATGCGGACCTCCAGGCTCTGATCCTCGAGCGTGAGGATGAGATCAAGGAAGGCACCTTCTCGGTGTTCCCCGATCCGATCGTGGATCAGGACGGCAACGAGAGAGCGCTTGGTGACATCTTCACGATGGACTTCTTCGTCAAAGGTGTGATCGGCAGCCCGACCGGCTGATCGACGAGTCGACTGTGGACAGGGGTGCACCCCGGACATCTCCGGAGGTGCACCCATCCACAGGCCGAGCTGAGCAAGGCAAGAGGCCACAGAGATGGCTGAGGGGTGTGGGTGAGCAGGAGCAACGGAGAACCACTGGCCGTTGAGCTTCGGAACGTCGACAAGGCGTTCTACGGCGTCAAGGCGAACGACAACGTCAGCTTCGAACTCGCACGCGGCGAGGTGCACGCACTTCTCGGCGAGAACGGTGCGGGCAAATCGACGTTGTGCTCGATCCTGGCAGGGCTCTACCGGCCGGATGCCGGCGAGATGCGTTTCGAGGGCGATACGGTCACGTTCAAGAGCCCGAAGGACGCGCTCGCCGCCGGCGTTGGCATGGTCTATCAGCATTTCCGGCTCGTATCGAACCTCACGGTTGCGGAGAACCTCGCCCTCGGCCACCACAACCAGGGAGTGCGTCTCGATCAGAAGGAACTCGCCCGAGCCGCCGAGGAGCTTGGCGAACGCTACGACCTCGCCGTGGATCCTACTGCGAGGATCTGGCAGCTCTCTGTGGGTGAACAGCAACGCGTCGAGATACTCAAGCTCCTGTACCGCGATGCCACGATCCTGATCCTCGATGAGCCGACGGCCGTCCTGACCCCACAGGAGGGCCAGGCGCTGTTCAAGACGATGCGCCAACTAGCCGGTGAGGGTCGATCCATCATCTTCGTATCTCACAAGCTCGACGAGGTCAAACAGGTTTCGGATCGTGTCACGGTCCTGAGAGACGGCAAGACCGTTGGGGGAGTTGCGACGAAGGATGCCGATGCGAGGGAACTCGCTCGCATGATGGTCGGACGCGATCTCGAACTCCCGACCCGTGAGGCGTCGGGAGAGCCGGGAGAGGTGATGTTCCGGGTGTCCGGTGTGCGTGTGCTCTCAGACCGCGGACTCGAAGCGGTTCGCGGTGTCTCACTCGAAGTCCGCTCAGGCGAGATCGTGGGTATCGCCGGAGTCTCGGGAAACGGTCAACGCGAGCTCGCACAGGGTCTCGTCGGCCTTCGCCGTCTGACGGGTGGGAAGGTCGACATCGATGGTGAGGATGTGACGGGCAACACCGTGCTCGAACGGATCGACAAAGGGCTCGCGTATGTGCCACAGAGCAGGCTTGGCATGGGGCTCGCACCTGGGCTGACAACCGAAGAGAACCTCGCTCTGAAGGCGTTCCGCAGGCCTCCGTACTCGCGGGGCAGGACGCTCGTTGCGTCTGCGTTCCGGGACGAAGGGGCCCGCCAGATCGAACAGTACGACATTCGTGGGGTACGTCCGGGTCTCCCCATCCGCCTGTTGTCGGGAGGGAACCTCCAGAAGGCGTTGCTCGCCAGGGAGGTTGAGCTCGAACCCAAGGTCCTCATCCTTCGTTCCCCAACCCGCGGGCTCGATGTTGGCGCCACGGAAGCAGTTCGTAACCAGATCCTCGCCGAAGGCGCAAGAGGCGCCGCTGTTCTCCTCATCTCAGAGGACCTCGACGAGCTCATGGCTCTTGCCGACCGGATGCTCGTCATCTACGAGGGGGAGATCGTTGGAGAGATGCCGACCGAGGACGCCACATCGGAGCGTCTCGGGCTGTTGATGGCGGGTCAACGCACACAGGAGTCGGCGTGACTACCCGTCGCATCATCGTCGAGCCCCGTGGGCTCGCTTCGACCAGGCTCAAGCTCCTGGTTCCCGTCCTATCCGTCATCGCCGCACTCATGGTTGCCGGGGTCTTCCTGTTCCTGACCGGTGAGAACCCGCTCGAGGTATACGCCAAGATGCTCGATGCATCCTTTGGATCCCAGCGGGGGGTTGCTGAGACCATGATCTCTGCGACCCCATTGATCCTCACCGGGGTCGCTGCGGCGATCGCTTTCAAGATGCAGGTGTGGAACATCGGCGGGGAAGGCCAGTTCCTCATGGGAGCGATCTTCTCTGCAGGCATCGCGATCTGGCTCGGCGAAGGGTCCCCCGCCGCCGTCATGATCCCGGCAGTGGTCGTGGCCGGCGGACTCGGTGGTGCGTTTTGGGCTGCGGTCTCTGCGATACCCCGCGTCTACCTCGGCACCAACGAGATCATCACGACCCTGATGCTCAACTTCATCGCCATCAACTTCGTGAACTTCCTGATCTTTGGAAGCAGCAGCCCGTGGCGAGACTCCGCCATCGCCACCTTTCCGACGGGCAAGTCCATACCGGATGCTGCGCGCCTTCCCGAGTTCTTCTTCCGCCTCGACATCGGTATCTTCATCGCTGTCGCGCTCGCAGTCGTCGCCTGGTACCTGATGGGGAAGACCCGGTGGGGGTTCGCCGTTCGTGTCACAGGCGACTCCACTGATACCGCCAGGTACGCAGGGATCAGCGTGCCACGCAAGATCCTCGGGGTTTTCCTGCTCTCGGGAGCGTTCGCAGGATTCGCCGGAGGGCTCTTCGTGTCGGGACCTGTCGGAGCGCTCGATCCCCGGTCGCTCATCCTCAACCTTGGCTTCACCGGCATCATCGTTGCCGCTCTTGCACGGTTGAACCTCGTCGCCATCATCCCGGTCGCAGTGCTGATGGGAGCACTGAACAACTCTGGTCCTGCGCTCCAGTCGATCGGTGTCCCGACGGCGACGGTAGCGATGCTCCAGGGTGCGATCCTGCTCTTCGCCGTGGCGGGGGAGTTCCTCATCGAGAACCGGATACGCAGACCCGATGCCGCGTCAGTATCAGCAAGCCCGGAGCCTGAGACAGCATGAACGAATCGCAACTGATCCTGACGTTGGTCGCAGCCATCGGGCTCGGCACACCCCTGATCTTCGCGACGGTCGGGGAGATCATCACGGAGCGCTCCGGCATCCTCAACCTTGGCGTTCAGGGCATGATGCTCATCGGTGCGGTGGGCGGGTTCTGGGCGACGTTCACGACCGGCAGCCTCCTTCTCGGCGTGATCGTGGCCGTCGTGGCGGGAGCCGCCCTGTCATGGCTCCACGCGTTCACCTCCGTCACGCTGCGGGTGAACCAGATCGTTTCTGGTCTGGCTCTCGCGATCTTCGGTACGGGTCTTGCGAGCTTCCTCGGACGGGCGGGGTCGAACCCCCTCGTTGGGAATCCGTCGCGCAAGGTCTTCCAGCCTGTGATCACCGGTGGTATCGCTGAGTGGCCCGTCGTTGGGCCGCTCCTCTTCGGACACGACATCCTCGTATATCTCTCCATCGTCGTGGCAGGCGTCGCGAGCTACTACCTCTTCCATACCCGCATGGGGCTTTCGCTACGGGCAGTGGGCGAGGATCCTGCAAGCGCCGAGTCTGCCGGCGTCAACGTGTCTCGGGTTCGCTACATCCATGTCATGGTCGGAGGCGCCCTTGCGGGTGCCGGCGGTGCCTACTTCTCGTTGGCGTTGACACCAACGTGGCAGGACGATCCGCTCGGAGCAGCCGGGTGGATCGCGATCGCTCTCGTGATCCTCGCAAGTTGGAGACCGTGGCGGGCCGTCTTCGCTGCGTACCTTTTCGGTGCAGCCGAGCGAGTTCAGTTCACACTCCAAACACTTGGGGATCCTTGGAGCAACATCCCATCGACACTGCTCGCGACGCTCCCCTTCGTCCTCGCGATCATCGCGATGATCGTGCTCACGAGCGGGCAGCGGGCCAGACTGCTCGGTGCTCCCGCTGCGCTCGCGATCCCGTCCTTCCGAGAGCAGCGGTAAGCGTCGGCGGTCCGGGCGTCAGCTGAGGAGACTCGCCGCAAGGGCGTTGTGACGCTCGATCAGGGGCTCGATCTCGATGTTCACGAGTTTCCCTTCCTCGACGACCGCCCGACCTCCGACGTAGTTGTGGCTGACCGTCGTGGGGGCAGCCAGGAGCACGGCAGCTACCGGGTCGTGCTGCGCTCCTGCGTACTCGAGCCGGGACATGTCGATCGCGATGAAGTCTGCGGTCTTGCCCGGTTCGAGCGACCCGATGTCGCTACGCCCGAGTAGTGCTGCTCCACCTCTCGTGGCGATCTCGAGAGCCGTTCGCACCGTCATCAGCTCACCACCCGACTGATTCGGTGCAGCGTCGAGCCTTGCGATGAGCATCGCTTGACGGGCTTCTCCAAGAAGGTTGCTTGCATCGTTGCTTGCGGATCCATCGACACCGAGACCTACGGGGATGCCAGCAGCTCGGTATCTGCGAACCGCTGCGATGCCCGACGCGAGGCGCATGTTCGATGAAGGGCAGTGAGCAACACCCGTACCGGTCGACCCCAAACGTTGCGCCTCGGCATCGTCGATGAACACCCCGTGGGCGAACCAGACGTCATCACCGGCCCAGTCGAGGGACTCGGCCAGATCGACCGGCTTCCTGCCGTACGTCTCGAGGCAGAACTCCTCCTCATCCATCGTTTCCGCGAGGTGTGTGTGGAGGCGGGTGCCCGTAGAGCGTGCCAGGGCCGCCGACTCTCTCATGAGATCCGGAGTGACCGAGAAGGGCGAGCACGGGGCGACGACGATCTGGGTCATGGAACCAGGGGCGGGGTCGTGGTACGTATCGATGAGCCGCTGCGTGTCGGCGAGGATCGCGTCCTCGTCTTCTACGACCGAGTCGGGGGGAAGGCCTCCATCGCTCTCACCGAGGCTCATCGAGCCGCGTGACGCGTGCAGACGAAGACCGACGGATCGTGCGGCCTCGATCTCATCATCGAGTCGCGAGTCGTTCGGGAACAGGTAGAGATGGTCGAGAGCCGTCGTGCACCCGCTGAGCGCCAGTTCGGCGAGCGCAACCTGAGTGGAAACGGCGATGTGCTCGGCCCCCATTCGTGCCCAGATGGGGTACAACGTCGTGAGCCAGTCGAACAGGCCGGCGTCCTGGGCACCTGGTACGGCACGCGTGAGCGTCTGATAGAAGTGGTGGTGCGCATTGATGAGGCCCGGAAGCACGACGTGCCCGGAGAGGTCGACCACCTTGTCGGCGGTTCGAGGAAGAGTGCTGGTGGGTCCGATCTGGTCGATGAATCCGTCGATGGCGTAGAGACCACCGTCGACGATCTCGGTCCTGTCTGTGTTCATCGTGGCCAGGACGCTTGCGTTCTTTACCAGGAGAGTGCTCATGGGGCCAATGTAGTAGCGGCGTGTGAGGCCCGTGATGGATCGAGGCCGACGGCCACGGTGATAAGCTTTTCCCGACGCACCGAAGGTCGGGGGCGCCACAGGGATCGTAGGTGTGGATGTCGACGAAGAGTGACGCGGGTCGGGTACGGGTCGGCCATCGCGCAGCTCTGTCGCTCGGTGCTCTCGGCATCGTATACGGCGACATCGGCACGAGCCCGCTCTATGCGCTCCGCGAGTCGTTCGCCGGTCGCGGGCTCGCTGTGATGCAAGAGAACATCCTCGGCGTGCTCTCGATCGTTTTCTGGTCACTGTTGATCGTCATCTCGGTGAAGTACCTCACGGTCGTGATGCGCGCCGACAACGACGGAGAGGGTGGGATCCTCGCACTCACCGCGCTCATCGTTCCGCGACGAGGGAGTCCCGGCCGGGGCCGATGGCTGCTGATCATGGTCGGTCTGTTCGGAACTGCTCTCCTCTACGGGGATGGGATGATCACTCCGGCGATCTCCGTCCTGTCAGCAGTCGAGGGTATCGAAGTCGCAACACCGGTACTTTCTGCGTACATCGTCCCCATCGCGGTCGTCATCCTGATCGGTCTGTTCGTGATCCAACGCCACGGAACGGGTGCCGTAGGACGGGTCTTCGGACCGGTGATGATCGTGTGGTTCCTGACCCTTGCACTTCTCGGGCTGCCACACATCCTCGGAAACCTCGAGGTGCTCTCGGCGATCAATCCGTGGCACGGCGTCATGTTCTTCCTCAACAACGGCTGGGATGCGTTCCTGACGCTTGGCTCCGTGTTCCTGGTCGTGACGGGGAGCGAAGCGCTGTATGCGGACATGGGTCACTTCGGGAAGGCGCCGATCGAAGCCTCGTGGTATCTCGCTGTACTGCCCGCCCTGGTGCTGGTCTACTTCGGGCAGGGAGCGTTCCTGCTCAGCTCGCCGGAGGCGATCACGAACCCGTTCTATCTCATGGCTCCCGGATGGGCTGTATGGCCTCTCGTGGTGATCGCCACCGCTGCAACGATCATCGCCTCCCAGGCACTCATCTCAGGCGCTTTCTCGCTGACGATGCAGGCCGTCCAACTCGGATACCTCCCGCGGTTGAGGATCTTCCACACGTCTGCTTCGGCATCGGGACAGGTGTACATCCCGGCGATGAACTGGACGTTGATGGTTGCAGCCGTGGGTCTCGTCATAGGCTTCGGCTCTTCGAGTGCCCTTGCAGCGGCCTACGGTGTCGCAGTCGCGACGACGATGGTCATCACGACGGTGCTGATCTACGTCGTGATGAGGGAGCGGTGGAAGTGGGCCACGCCTCTCGCCATCTCCGTCGCAGGTGGTTTCCTGATCGTCGACCTCGCCTACTTCGGTGCCAACCTGTTCAAGATCCCGGACGGTGGCTGGTTCCCTCTCGTGATCGGTCTTGCGATTTTCACGTTGATGACCACATGGAAGAAGGGGCGTCAACTGCTCCTCGCTCGATTGCGTAGCGACGAGTTGCCGATCGATCGGTTCGTGGTCTCGGTATCCAAGACGAATCCGATCCGGGTTCCGGGGACCGCCGTGTACATGTTCTCGCAGGTGGGGTCGACACCCCCGGCGCTGCTGGCGAACCTGCGCCACAACGAGGTGCTCCATGAGCGAGTCGTCGTACTGTCCGTCGCCACAGCCGATGTCCCGCGCGTGCACGGTGCCCAACGTGCTGAGGTCGAGGACCTCGGTGAGGGGTTCTTCCAGGTCCTTCTCCGATACGGGTTCATGGAGGAGCCGGACGTCCCGGTGGCACTCACCAGTATCACCCGTTCGGGGTTCGGGGTGGACCCCGACGAGACGGTGTACGTTCTCGGTAGGGAGACGGTTCTTGCAACCGACCTTCCGGGGATGGTCATATGGCGAGAGAAGCTCTTCGCTCTCATGGCGCGCAACGCCATGAACGCAGCCCGCTACTTCCGTCTCCCGACCGACCGCACTCTCGAGATCGGCGTCAACGTCGAGATATAGGGAGAGGTACTTGGTACTTGGTATCTGGTACCGAGAAGAACCCCACAGCCTCCGTCCCCCCTTCAGGGGGGACAAGCGAGTCTTCGAGCCCGGTATGGCAGAGACTCAGGCACGAGCGAGCAGAGCCTGCTCGCTCAGACCCCCTACCCGCCTACCAAGTACCAAGTACCAAGTACCAGATACCTTCCTCACACATCCACGGCATCGAACGATGCAAGGATCACGTCGAGTGCTTCGAGGTCGGCTTCCGTGACGATCTGGATCTGGACGAGAACAGCGAACAGGCTGTTGTACGGGTAGGCCTCGAGGACGAGGAGTGCCGTGTTCGTCCCACCGCAGTTCACCCACAGGTCGTACGCACCCTTGTAGACCGCGTCTTCGTAGTCGGTGCGCCCGTCGTACTCGCAGTCGCTCGAATACTCCCAGGTGTCGAGTAGGTCACCGGCGTTCGTGGTCTCGTAGAGGACCTCTGATACGCCGAAGAACACACCGGGCGTGCTCCAACTGTTGTAGAAGCTATCAAGGTTCGGTGCCGCGGTGATCGCGTTGCCTATCAGCTCGCCGTCGATCCACCATTCGGCTCCGTCGATATCGGACCAGGTCGTGGGAATCTTCATCATGATCACGCCATAGTCGTCGTAGACCTCGGTGTACTCGTACGCCGCTGCCGTATCGGTGCCGACTTCTGTTCCGAGTTCCTCTGCGAACGAGAACGCTAGCTGGAGACCCGAATCGCCGTTCAACGTGCCTTCGAGTACTTCGCCCGTGTCGAAGCGGACGATCTCGACGACCATGGGGTCGTCCTCGTTCTTGCTTCGGAGGATGTCGCAGTAGTCCGCCTTGGTTCCGTCCGTTGCCAGCACGAGACCCTCCATCTTCGTGATGATATCTCCACCCTTGATTCCGAGGTTGGCAGCGGGCGATCCGGACGCGACGCCCGACACCCAGATACCTGAGTACTCGCCGTCGGAGAACGCCGACCCGTTGACTCCGATGGAGTCGACATCGTTCCCTGCGATCAACTCATTGAGTACCTTCATCGCCTCGTCGCGGCTGATCGCCTCGTTGATGTCGAGGTCCTGAACCACCGCGTAGTTGATAGCGAGGACCTTGCCATCCGTGGTGATGAGTGGTCCCCCGGAGTTGCCAGGCAGGATCTTGGCCGTATGCTGGATGACCGAGTCGACCGAAGCCCAGCTCGTCTCACCATCCGCCTTCTCCTTCGAGATGATGCCCTCGGTCACGGTGTACTCGGGGTCGCCGAGCGGGAAGCCCGCCGCGTAGACGTCAGTACCTGTGACGATATCGCCGTCGAACCACTCGAGGTAGGGGAACCCTGCGCCGTCGATGTCGATGATCGCCAGGTCGGAGCACTCCGATACTCCCAGAACCTTGGCATTGCGTGGATCCTCTTCACCCTCGATGTAGACCTGGAGGAACGCTGCTCCGGTGACGACGTGGTTGTTGGTCACGGCGAGGCCGCCCGGATCGATGATGAATCCGGACCCTGACCCGGCAGCGTTGTTCACGGCACCCTCCACGGGATCCACGAAGCTGCCTTCTGCAACGATGCGCACGACAGCCTGTCGCACACCTTGGAGACCGACAACGGCGCCCGATGCCTCCGTCGTGGTGGTCTCTGCAGCGGTCGTCGTAGCGGTGTCGCCAGAGGTGGTCGTGGTCTCGTCCTGAGCGGCGTCATCGCCGCCTCCTCCGCACGCAGCGAGAAGAAATATGACCGAGAACAGGAGAACGATCAGTCGACGTGTTGTGAGATTCATAGCCACCACCTCCGGATTTCGTTCCACGATAGCCCCACGTCGGGAGCCAGCCAACCAGGTCCGGGCGACCCACATGGATTGTCACGAGAACGGTTCGAACCCTATGTTTCCCCGATGTCGAAGAACCCGGTAACACGCCGCTCATTCCTTGCGCTGTCAGGAGGGGGTGTTGCGGCCCTCGTCGTGGCTGCCTGCACACCTTCATCCGATCCAACCACCACGACATCGGCCCCGCCGGTGGCACCGGGGGAGTCGTCGACAACGACGTCATTCACCGGTGGACCGGTCGACATCGAGATATCGTTGCGGGCGATTCGCGACACGGTCGCGATCCGATCCGGAATCGACACCGACGTCTGGAGATATGTTGCCGAGGTGACGGAGGGAGACCCCGGAGCGGTCTCCCTCATCGAGGGGTCGTACCTTGGGCCGACGTTCCACTTCCGTAAAGGGCAGCGTGTCCGGATCATCTTCGACAACGAGATACCCGACCGTTCGATCGTGCACTGGCATGGCCTCGACGTTCCCGAGGACATGGACGGTCACCCCCGGTTCGCCGTTCCCGAGGGGGGACAGTACGTGTACGAGTTCACCGTCGAGAACAGGGCGGGAACGTACTGGTATCACCCGCATCCTCACGGACGTACCGGCCCGCAGGTGTATGCAGGGATGGCTGGCCTCATTCTCATCACCGACGACGAGGAGGAGTCACTCTCTCTCCCGGGTGGCGAGTTCGACGTTCCCGTCGTCATCCAGGACAGGACGTTCGATGGCGACCGCATGGTGTATCTCCCGAACGGGATGATGGACCAGATGAACGGGTTCCTCGGCGAAGAGATCCTCGTCAACGGAACGCCCGATGCATCGTTCGGCGTTGCGGGGCGGTCCTACCGTCTCCGCATTCTCAACGGATCGAACTCCCGCATCTACAAGCTGGCATGGGATGACAGCACACCTCTGGTCGTCCTCACGACCGATGGTGGCTTGCTCGAGAATCCGGTGACTCGGCCATACGTGACGCTCGGCCCTGCCGAACGCGTCGACCTGTGGGTCGACTTCGGCGCAGACAGTGTCGGAGACACGAGAAAGTTGATCAGCTTGCCGTTCATCGCTCCCTCGGGGGGGATGATGGGTGGCTCGTCGTCGTTGCCGCTCGGCACCGGTTTCGATGTCGCATCGTTCACCGTCGACCGTGCCGCAGAGTCCACCGATGCGTTGCCGGACAACCTCTCCGATCCCGGCTTCGCCTCACTCGAGGACGCCGTGAATCGTAACTCCGCCAGAGTGGTCACGCTTGCGATGGCCGGCGGCGGATGGACGCTCAACGGCAGACGATTCGAGATGCTCGATGTCGCCTCGGATGAAGAGGTGAAGCTCGGCACGACGGAGATCTGGGAGTTCTACAACGCCGGCGGCGGCATGGGTGGCGGTATGGGCGGTGGCGGCGGTGGCGGTGGCCTGCCACATCCGATGCACATGCACGGCCAGCAGTTCCAGATCATCGCTCGCACGATCGAGGACTCGGGTCGCAACGCATGGGACAGCGTCCGGGAGGGCTACGTCGACGACGGCTGGAAGGACACGGTCCTCGTGATGCCCGGCGAACGCGTCCGGGTGTTGCGAAGGTTCACCACCTTCCCCGGCCTGTTCCTCTATCACTGCCACAACCTCGAGCACGAGGACATGGGGATGATGAGGAACTTCCGGATCAACGAGGGTTGAAGAAGTTCACAGTTCACAGCTGACGGTTCACAGTTCGAGGCCGACTCAGCGTCCGATCCGCGAGCTGTATGCTGCACTGGAGGGTTCATCGAGGACGGTGAACTGTCAACTCCCCAAGCGAGAGGTGCACGGTGACGGGGATTCGGATCGAAGACGACGGTGCGGTCAGGCACCTGGTGCTGTGCAGACCCGACGAGTACAACACGATCACGCCGCAGCTGCGCGATGAGCTCGCTGCGGCGCTCGACGATGCCGATGCATCCGACTCGGTCAAAGTCGTTCTCATTCGTGCCGAGGGCAAGGCCTTCTGTGCGGGGTTCGGGCTCGACTGGTCGACGCTGGCACAGTCAGATGAGAACCAGACGGCCGAACGCGTCTGGGACTCCGTTGCCGATGTTCGCGAGATCAGCCGGTACGGCAACACGTTCGCGAAGTTGCACGAGATCTCGAAGCCGACCATCGCTGCGGTCCACGGCTGGTGCATCGCCGGGGGCACGGACATGATCCTGAACACGGACATCATCATCGCTGCGGAATCTGCCCGGTTCGGGTACCCGCCGGCACGTGTGTGGGGTGTTCCTGAAGCGCCGTGGGTGTGGGTGGCCCGTCTCGGACTCGAACGAGCCAAGCGGTTTCTCTTCACAGGGGACGAGATTCCCGGGCAGGAGGCTGCCCGGATCGGCCTCGTTCTTGAATGCGTTCCCGATGACGATCTCCTCGATCACACATCGTCGCTTGCACAGCGGATGGCCCTGCTTCCGATGAACCAGTTGCAGATGATGAAGTGGCTGCTGAACGATGTTGCCAGGCACCAGTATCAGCCGGATACGAGCCGGCTCCTCGGGTTCCTCTTCGATGGTGTGGCCAGACACACCCAGGAGGGCCTCGATTTCGTCGATCGCGCTCTCGAAGTCGGCTGGCGTGATGCAGTGCGCGAGCGCGACGAACCGTTCGGAGACTACGGCTCGACGAAGTCCTGAGAGACCGGTGTACCGCTGCTTGGGATACGCCCGCGGATCCGGGGGTATCGGGTAGGGCTGTGCTGGAAGCACATCACCTTGCTGTTGTACATACTGAGAACCGTCTCACAGTCCTCAGCCTGGCACACACGTCCGATGGCACCTTGTTTCGGGGGGCGGCGTCCTTGATCGCTCAGCTTGTGTCCGACGACCTCTTGCATGCTGGTCAATGAAGCTCTCCAATCTCTCGTCGACTCCACCGCCAACCTATCACTTCCAGTCGACTGGAAGGTCAAGTGCAGAGTAGACGGCTTTGTTCCTCATCGGCTTCATCGTCGCGTTCCTTGACCTTCCCGCCGCATGGAAGGTGTACGGTCGCACCGAGGGGACGTTGAGACGCGAACGGAGGTTCCGATGCACGGCGCAGTACATTCGCACACGGTGATCGGCGCCGGTCCGGCGGGACTTGTCGCTGCCATGACGCTTGCAAGACAACAGCGCAGTGTCCGTGTCTACGAGAAGGCAGAGTCCGTCGGGCACCGGTTTGCGGGAGACTTCCAGGGACTCGAGAACTGGTCATCGTCGGTAGATGCGCTCGAGCGTCTCGACCGTATGGGTATCGAGCCATCCTTTGCGCACAAGCCCTTCCATGAGGTGACGTTCTACGACCGGGCGCTACGGCCCGCTCACGCACGATCTCAACGACCCCTGTTCTACCTGGTCAGGCGCGGATCCGAGGCAGGTTCCCTCGATCGGGCGCTGCTCGACCAGGCACGAGGCGCCGGAGCTGAGGTCCTCCTCGGCCGTCGAGCAGAACACGCGCTTCGAGGTGACATCTTGGCGACCGGGCCGCGCTACGCCGATGGCATCGCGACAGGGTACGTGTTCCCAACATCGCTGGAAGATCAGGCGCACTGCATCGTGTCTGAAGAACTTGCGCCGGCCGGCTATGCGTATCTCCTGGTCTGGGATGGCAAGGCCACGCTCGCCACGTGTTCGTTTCGCAAGACAAGCGATTGGAAGGAGGCTCGCCGACGAACGGTCGAGACGTTCACCCGGCTCATACCGAATCTCGACATGGGTGAAGCTCGGCCGTTCACCGGCTACGGATCAGTGTTCGGGAAGACGGGATTCGATGACGAGGCAGGTCGCCTCTTCGTTGGAGAAGCTGCCGGCCTTCAGGACCCGGAGTGGGGGTTCGGGATGTGGTACGCCATGGAGTCGGGATCCCTGGCTGCCCGGTCCCTGATCGATGACTTCGACTATGCCCACGAGGCTGAGCGAAGTTTCCGCCGTCGTCGTGAGGTAGCCCTCTTCAACCGCCTCATGTTCGAGCGCCTTCCCGAAGCGTTCGTGCCGTATCTCCTGCACAGACATGCATCGTCGCCGGACCTCATGCGACAGCTCAGTCGGCACTGGGCACCCAACATCGTGAAGTCGACCATCGCTGCGGCGTCACTGTCGCGATTCAGTCGCAGACGGCTCGACCATCCGGATCGTGCGTGCCACACGGCAACATGTGACTGCGTGTGGTGCACCCACGGTACGACCGACGACGTCAGCCACGGGGGGTGCAGCGGGGGCGTTCCCACGACAGAACACAGCGCACGAACGAACGCTTGACCTTCCAGTCGAGTGGATGGTGTACGATCACGTCGGAAAAGCACACATCGAACGGAGAAGACGTGATCACGATCACCCCCGAAGCCCAGGAGAAGTTGCACACGATCATCGCCTCGCAGAGCGCTGCGGTCGGTGTTCGAGTCTCTGTGGTTCGCGGCCCACATGGCTGCGTCCACGGCTGGAGCCTCGAAGTCGAAGGTGAGCGGCGCCCCGATGATCGTGTATTCACCTTCGGAGGGCTCGAGCTCATGGTGGAACCGGACCTGGTCGACGCGCTCTCCGACGCGGTGATCGACTATCGCGAGAATGCAACGGGTATCGGTTTCAGGATCGACGTCCCGGACTCGGTCGGGGCAGGCGGCCCCGGGGGCCACGGAGGCTGTGGCAACCACTGAACCCCGCCACCGTGACGCTGTCAGTGGTGGATGCGCTCGCTGTAGTCGACGAGTGAACGCTCGTACGTCGTCGACATCAGTGGCGACGAGATCATGAAGTCGGCAGAGGCGCGGTTGCAGGCGATCGGGATGTTGTAAACCACCGCGATCCGTAGGAGCGCCTTGACGTCGACATCGTGCGGCTGTGCGAGGAGTGGGTCCCAGAAGAAGATGACGAAGTCGAGGCGACCCTCTGCGATCTTGGCACCAATCTGTTGATCACCTCCGAGCGGACCACTCTTGAACCGCACGATGTCGAGACCGAGTTCGTCCGCGATCAGCGCTCCGGTCGAGCCCGTTGCGCACAGATTGTGCTCCTTGAGCACGGCTAGGTGGTGCGTGGCCCACTCGAGGAGGTCCTTCTTTCGGTTGTCGTGGGCGATGAGGGCGATCGTTTTCCTACGCTCCATCGCCACAGTGGTCCAATCATTCTCGTGGTCCATGGCACTGCACCTTTGGTGTTGTCATCGTTGGGCTCAGTGTACGGACACCGGATGAACGCGACGTGACGGTCAGATGAATCCCTGAGCCTCGTCGAGGAAGGACCCGGCCGGTTTACGAGGTGTCTTGTCGGCGTCCCGGGCATCGGGGAGGAAGAGCAGGAGCACTACGCCCCCGACAAGGAAGACGTCTGCGAGGTTGAAGGTGATCCGTCCCATCGAGATCCAGTCGACCACGGCGGCCGAGGGAAAGAAATGCCTGTCCTGGAATCGGTCGACGAGGTTGCCGAGCGCTCCTCCTGCAAGCAGCCCGTAGGCGAGGGATGTCGTCCAGCGCGCCCCGCGTGCCGACCACAGGGCAGCAATCACCACGCCGAGCGTGGCGAGAACGACCAGTCCGGTCGGTGCGGGGATCCCGAGAAGGATCCCGCGGTTCGCGACGAGCTGCAGACGCACACCGGCGAGTGTCGTGGGTCCCGTCAACAGTGCGTGGAGTGCGATCTCCTTGCTGACCTGGTCGATGAGGAGTGCTCCCAAGACGGCACCGAAAAGTACCCACAGGGCAGTGAAACGCGAACGTCGGCGTGCCCTTGCGTCGGAGGGTGTGTCGGTCGCGAGTGTCGTTGGTGGTGGGTCGTTCGTCATATAAGGGCTCATTGTCGACCATCCATTCGAGAGGAAGGTCAAGTCGGATCGTCCGTGTTGGGAGTCGGGATGCTATCGATGTGTCCCGATACTGAGACGTCGCCGGATCCCCAGACACGGTGCTCCGCGGGGCGGGAGGACGACCGAAGGGCCCCGGCGCGCCGCC
>VAPM010294194.1_pt1 | contig 29310 bp, 25 predicted proteins | sample 3395091 | NCBI WGS metagenome assembly VAPM01 (sample SAMN08290445, study PRJNA428436) | hydrothermal vent metagenome | isolation source: Deep-sea hydrothermal vent chimney 3 | place: Pacific Ocean: Juan De Fuca Ridge
AGGTTCGACTGCTTCGGTCACAGGGGCAGTCTCTTCGGTGGCTTCGAAGGAATCCTCGGTCTCGGTCGCGAGGTCCTGCTGGTTGTCGGTGGGCATGTAAGAGTTGGTCTCCTTGGATACGGATTCACCTCCGAGCGCGTGAACACGGCCGGGAAGGCTCTCGCATGGTATCGCACAGTGGAGTGAAAGGACAAACGGAAAAACAGTTCACAGTTCACAGCCAACAGAAGCCCGCTTCCCGTACATCAGCCGTCCCTCCATCTGTGAACTGTCGGCTGTGAACTGTGAACTCAGCGTGAGCGCTAGTGCGCGACGTCCGCCAGGGTCTTGCCGACCGCGTGGCTGACCCTGAGAGGAACGCGAAGTGTCGCAACTCCCTGCATCGTGTCGAGCGTGAGCTCGGTCACGGCATCGATCTCTCCGTCGGGGACCTCGAGGACGAGCTCGTCGTGGATCTGGAGAAGGATCTGTGCACGGGACGCCGAACGTCGGAGCGCTGCATCGAGTTCGATCATCGCCTTCTTGATGATGTCGGCCGCCGAACCCTGGATGGGGGCGTTGAGGGCCATCCTCTCCCCCATCTGTCGATCCCTGGCGCTCTGGCTGTTGAGCTCGGGGAGGTAGCGGCGTCGACCCAGGATCGTCGTGGTGTAACCCGTGTTGCGAGCTTCCTCGACGATCCCCGACATGTACTGGCGGACTTCGGGGAACTGACGGAAGTAGGCATCGATGTACGACTGGGCCCGATCCCTCGAGATGTCGAGCCGCTGTGCGAGGCCGTAGGCCTCCATGCCGTACAGCAACCCGAAGTTGATCATCTTGGAAGTGCGACGCATCTCGTCGGTGACGTCTTTGAGGGCAACATCGTTGACCCTCGCAGCGGTGGCACTGTGTACGTCGACGTCGTTCTCGAACGCTTCGATCATGCCCCGATCACGCGACATGTGAGCGAGAATCCGCAGTTCGATCTGGGAGTAGTCCGCAACCAGGAACGAGCATCCGGTATCGGCGATGAACGCTTTGCGGATGGCACGACCCTCCTCGGACCGAGCCGGGATGTTCTGGAGGTTCGGTTGTTCCATCGAGAGGCGGCCCGTCGCGGCCCCCGTCTGGATGATACGACCCCTGATCCTCCCGTCCTCGTCCACGAGCTTGAGAAGCGCCTCCACGTACGTAGAACGCAGCTTGTCCAGTTCCCTGAACGTGAGCAGGTCCGCAACGATGGCGTGCTGGTCGGCGAGCTTCTCGAGAACCGACGCGTTGGTCGATGGCACACCCTTGGGCGTCTTCTTGATGATGGGAAGGCCGAGCTCATCGAACAGCACGACACGCAGCTGCTGTGTGGAGTTGACGTTGAAGTCGTGTCCAGCGTGTGCACAGATCGCAATGCGCAATGCGTCGATACGCAGGGCGAGACGGGTGCCGAACTCCTCGAGGAAGTCGCTGTCGAGTCCGATGCCGGTGTGCTCCATCTCTGCGAGGATCGCGATCAGCGGCACCTCGACCTCGTTGAAGAGATCGGCTCCCCCTCGCACTTCGAGTTGTTCCGACAGCGGCACGACGAGTCGCTCGACCGCAATCGCACGTCTCGCAGGCCCCTCGAGGTCAACGGACGGTTCTTCGAACGAGAACGACGGCTGCTCCCCCACTTCCTCATCGTCCGGTGACTCTTGGACATCGACCCCGATCTCGCGGTAGGCCAGATCCTCGAGCGACGGGGCGCGCTGAGCCGGGTTGATCACATACGCCGCGATCATCGTGTCGAACGAAACCCGCGGTGGCTCCATGCCAGCGTCGAGAAGAGCCCTCAGCACAGGCTTGACGTCATGGCCCGCGATCGAACCATCGTCACCGAGGGCATCGAGCCAGGAAGGAAGCAGATCGAGGGGGATGAACCTCGCCGGCGTGCCCGAAACGACGACACCGATGAGGTCGTCGCCCTGCCACACTCCCTCGAGGGCCACAGGCCCACTCGATGCCAGGGCGGCTGCCTGGTCGCTCGTGGTGAGTGTCACGACATCAACGTCGAGTTGATCGGCCGTCGCTTGTGCAACGCCACCGAGACCTTCGAGTCTGTGCCACAAGGTTGCGAATGCAAGCTCATCGAACAGGTTCCGAACCGTATCCCTATCGAACGGCCTGATGACGAGGGAGTCTGGATCGATGTCACCGGTTGGCACATCGTCGATCATCGTCATCAGGTCGCGGTTGAGGAATACCTGCTCGCGGGCGGTAGCCAGGTTCTCCTTGAGTTTCGGAGTCTGTGACTCGAGGTCGTCGTAGAGCGCCTCGAGACTTTCGTACTTGGCGATCAACCGTGCCGCCGTCTTCTCGCCGACGCCGGGAACACCGGGAAGATTGTCCGAGGTGTCGCCTCGAAGCGCTGCGAACTCCACATACCGATCCGGAGTGATCCCGTACCGCTCCAGGATCCAACCGGGAGTCGCGTGGACCGTGTCCGTGATGCCCCGACGGGTGTAGAGGATCGTCAGGTCGTCCGAAGACAGCTGGAACGCATCCCGATCCCCGGTGACGACGACGACGTCGTACCCGAGCCGTCTCCCCTCCTTGGACAGCGTGGCGATGACATCATCAGCTTCGAACCCCGCAACAGAGACCTGGGGGATCTCGAGTGCATCGAGGACCTCCTCGATGACGGGGATCTGACTTCGGAAGATATCTGGAGCTGCCGTCCTGGTCGCCTTGTAGAGCGGGTAGCGCTCGGTCCGGAAGGTCGGCTCCTTCCGATCCCATGCCACAGCCATGGCGTCGGGATGCTCCTCGTCGAGCAGCTTGATCAGCATCGACGTGAAGCCGAACACGGCGTTGGTTATCTGGCCAGACGGTGTCGCAAGGTCGGGCGGGAGCGCATAGAAGGCTCGATAGGCCAGCGAGTGACCGTCGAGGAGTGCGAGCTTCGTCATCGACGGAACAGTACCCGCTATCCGTCCTGCAATCTCGTAACCATGCGGTCCCGCTTCCGGACGAGTTTCGATCGCTCCCGCTGAAGGGCAGTGATCCGCTTCTCGCAGCGCACGACGTCCGACCTCGTCATCCTGGCATCGGCTCGATCCTCGTAGTTCTCGGACACAGCAGCGTCCCTTGCTGCGTCGTCTGCGAGATGCTCGAGCATGCCGAGCTCGGAACGCGCCTGATCGATATCGATGTCGATCTGGGCGATCTCGTCGTTGATGGTGTGGATCTTGTCAAGCAGGGACATCGTCTCGCTCTCGTGCCCTCGCGACGACCGCGCCTACGGGATGAGGTGGATGGGCTGCCCGTCGATGAACGCGGACCACGTCGTGCGGTCATGGGGAGTGCCGGGGAGGTTGTACTGCACCGTCGCCCAGCAGGCATCACCCGTGCAGGTAAAATCGGCCGGAACATCGAAGGCGAAGTCGACCCACTCGTTGTTGTACTCCCGTTCCGGGTTGATGTTCTCGAAACACCCTGTGCCACCGTCATCGGGACCCCAATCGACCGTGATGGCGCCGGTCTGGGTACGCTCCCTGATCTGGCAATCGATCGGGGCGAGCGAGCCCTTGAACTCGAGGGACCCAGTGCCGTTGATGTCTCCAACGTCCCACAGTTGAACGACGAGGCGCGATCCGGCGTAGACGTCGTCGAGCTTGACGAGTTTGAACTGTTTCCCTGCTCCTGCCTGGCTGTTCCACAGGGACATCGCTCCGAGGCCGTACACCGCAACGTCGTTGGCCACGTTCCCGTTGACGAGAGCCCTGATCGAGAACGCGTTCAGGAGATCGACGTTGCCCGTCTGGCGAACCTCGAGGACGTAGACCCCCTGGATCGCCCCGTCGACACAGAAACTCACCCATGAATCCATCAGGGACGGGTCGTAGTTCGAATGATCTTCCTGATAGTACGTCTGTGTGCACACGGCCGTGGTGTTGTCGATCCACGACGACGGGGTGTCATCCGGCTCGAGAAGCGTGAACTGCAGCCGGGAATCTGAGTACGGCCCGCTGTTGACCGGTGCGTTCAGTTCACGATCGTCGGTGACTCCGTTGATGTTCATCTGCGGGTCGTAGATCTGGACTGTCAAAGAGGACCCGGCGGGAACGCTCTGTGGCACGTCGATCGCGTAGTAGTAGGACGGACTACCGTCGGCGAAGCCCTGATTGAACTCGAAGTTCGTCCCCTGACACGACGTGTTGTAGTCCCCGTAACACTCGGACGTGTACGCGTCCCCCTGGGCCTTGTTCGTACGGTCTCCGTTGACGGCGAGGAAGAAGTCGGCATTGCGTGCCGCACCTCCCTCGGGGTCTTCTCCGAGGTAGGGCTCGTCGGATCCCATCTTGAGGTTCGGGAGGTGCTCTGCCATTGCCGTCTCGGACACGGAAAGCGTGTCGATGCCGAACGCTTTCATGAAGAACGTCGGGATCGTCCTGTTGACGGTCACCTGCAGCCTGGCGCACGTCGAACCCATCGCCGGTGACACCGTGTCGCCGTTCATGGCCATGTAGCCGTTGCGGCCGGCGATGTCGACCGCCGTGTCGAACGGCTGGGTTCCCGACACCGGTGGATCGCAGTTCGGCAGAGGCATGTGAGCGACCCCTGCAAGTGCGGCCGACTCCGCCGCCTTGCGGGCATTCAACTGGTTGTAGTAGATCCAGCCGTAGTCGACGGAGAACGCAGCCATCCCCATGATGACAAGCAGTGAACTCGCCACGATGACGAGCACGGCGCCCTTCTCGGCTCTGCTTCCTTCGGAACGCAGGTGCTCCACCAGCTTCTTGAGGAGTCTCACGTCATCCCCCCAACCCGAACTGCTGTGGTTCGAGGCGCATCAGGGCGGTGTCGGACCAGCACCCGTCGGGTGGACTCGTACACGGAACGTCTGCAAGGGGCAGGAAAGATCCGACGATCCAGGTGTGTGAGAAGTAGATGTCCACACCGAGGACGTCGAGGGATCCAACGGTCGCGTTCCGAGAGGCAGGGTCCCACCCACCACCGTAGACGGCCGGAGGATTGTCGGGATCCGGGCATGGTGACCAGTTGCAGGCAAGCACCGGGTCGTAGCTGTAGACGTTGCAGTACGAACCGGGGCATGCACTTGCTGGGTCACCGATAGCACTGGCCTTGTAGATCCAGACCTGTTCGATGATGTCTTTGCCGTTGCTCGGGAGCTGGAAGAGGCCCTGCTCGAGGGCTCTCAGAATCTCGATATCGGCACGATCTCCCGTTCCGATGGCCGACCCCACCCGCGCTGAGGACTGCGTTGCGTTGCCGATGGTCAAACGACTCTGGAACGCGAGTCCGAACTCGATGATGCCAAAGACCAGCATCAAGAGAATCGGCATGACGAGTGCCATCTCCACCATCGCGGCTCCGCGCTCGCTCCGTCCGGTTCGCTGTCTGAATCTCATTCGGCGCCCCTCAGTCACTCTTCTACGTACAGTAGCGCATCGACTACGCTGCGTATACGTTCTTCTTGACTCATCGTACGTTGATTCACCATGTGTGGGCGCGCGGGCAACCCGCTGCCTCCCCCGGACACGATACCAGTCGATCCATGTACCGTGAATAGTGCACCAGCCCTATCATCGCGACCCCTGCCGGGATGGCGGAATGGAAGACGCGGCGGACTCAAAATCCGCTGGGCGAAAGCTCGTGTGGGTTCGAGTCCCACTCCCGGTACCGATCCATAGGTTGTTCGCGTCATCTGTACGGGCTATCGGCCCCTGGTGGCGAATCCTTGAACGCGAAGAGGATTAATCCCGTTTCGTCGCCGTAACGAGCTCACCGACGAACGCTCCGACGTCCCTCACTGCTCCAGCGGGGGAACTCGCCTCGAGGACTCTGCGCACGATCGCCGAGCCTACGATGATGCCATCACCGTGACGGGCCGCGCTGGCAACGTGGTCTGGCGTGGATATCCCAACACCAAAGACCACGGGCACATCCGAGATCCTCCTGATCCTCTCTGCGAGTCCCGCGACGTTGGAGGACGCATCGGTTCGCTCACCGGTCACGCCGACCTCTGCAATCGCGTAGACGAAGACGGGGTCGGCATCGATCATCACCCCAAGTCGGGCATCGTCGGTCGTTGGGGCAGCGAAGAGCGCCAGTCCGAGATCGGAGGCTGCGGCGGCGGACGTGAACGGTGCCGCCTCATCCGCCGGAAGGTCCGCGATGATCACGCCGGCCGCTCCGGCGACTCTCACCTTCGCAAAGAACGAGTCGATGCCGTGGCGCAGTACAGGGTTCACATAGGTCATGACGAGGACAGGCTTGTTCGTCTCGGCGACGATCGCTGTGACCACGTCGAGTGCCACATCGACCGTGACGCCGGAACGGATGGCGATCTCGCCTGCTTCCATGATGACCGGGCCGTCCATGAGCGGATCGGTGTAAGGGATGCCGACCTCGAAACCGTCGGCCCCCGCAGCAGCCATGGCAGCGAAGATCTCAACGGAGGTGTCGACATCAGGAATCCCGGCGGTGAGGTACGGGAGGAGAACCGCCCGGTTCTGTTCCCGTGCTTCCTCGAACATCTCTCTGAGCTGGCGTACTCCGTTGTCAGTCATAGAGCGCCGCGACTTGCTGGACGTCTTTGTCGCCCCGACCCGACAGGTTGAGAACGACCACCGAGCCTTCGAGTTGCCCTGTATTGGCGATGATCCATGCAAGGCCGTGAGCCGACTCGAGCGCAGGGATGATCCCCTCCGTTCGTGAGAGCCGATGGAACGCAACGACTGCGTCATCATCCGTGACGCTGACGTACTCGACCAGGCCGTCGTCTTTGAAGTACGCATGCTCGGGTCCAACACCGGGATAGTCGAGACCTGCAGATATGGAGTGGGCCTCGAGCACCTGGCCGTGGTCATCCTGGAGCATGTACGTCATCGACCCATGCAGCACGCCGGGTGACCCCTCCCCCAGAGATGCGCCGTGCTTGCCCGAGCTGATCCCGAGACCGGCGGCTTCGACACCGACGAGCCTCACCCCATCGCGACCTGCGTATGGATAGAAGATGCCCATGGCGTTCGAGCCTCCACCGACGGGAGCGACGATCACGTCGGGTATCGGAGCGTCGGGACCCCCGTCGAGTTGGCTGCGGAGCTCCTCGCCGATCACCTTTTGGAACTCTCGAACCATCCACGGGAACGGATGCGGGCCCACGACGCTCCCGATGATGTAGTGGGTCGTCTCGACGCTTGCGACCCAATCTCGAAGCGCCGCCGAAACCGCGTCCTTGAGCGTCCCCGTACCACTCGTGACCGGGATCACCTCTGTGCCGAGAAGGCGCATCCTGTACACGTTGAGCGCCTGCCGCTCGATGTCCTTCTCCCCCATGTACACGACGCAGTCGAGCCCGAACAAAGCGCATGCTGCTGCGGTGGCAACCCCGTGCTGGCCTGCCCCCGTTTCTGCGATCACCCGATTCTTCCCCATCCTCTTTGTGAGCAGACCCTGGGCGACGGTGTTGTTGATCTTGTGTGCACCGGTATGGGCGAGGTCTTCCCGCTTGAGGTACAGGTCGATCCCGAGCTCCTGCGACAGTCTCTCTGCGTGGTAGACCGGTGTCGGACGACCGACGTAGGTGTCGAGCAACGCGTCGAGTTCTGTGTGGAACGCATCGTCGGCCCACGCATCGATGAACGCCTCTTCGAGCTCCTTGAGCGCGGGCATCAACGTCTCGGGTGCAAAAGCACCGCCGTAGTCTCCGAAACGCCCCCGAGCGTCGGGGTGGTCGAGCCTCACGATTTCTTTGCCTCCTCGATGAACGCTCGGATGGTAGAGGGGTCCTTCACGCCTCTATCAGATTCGAGCCTGCTCGATGCATCGACGCCGAACGGTCTGATGGTACGGATAGCATGCGCGACGTTGTCGGGCCCGAGACCACCGGCAAGGATGAACGGCCGACCCGGGTCGTCGACGAGCGACCAGTCGAACGTCCTCCCCGTCCCGCCATGCTCTGCCGATGAGAACGTGTCGAGGATCGGCATCACTCCAGGATCGACGGATCGGAGGCTCTCGAGCGTGCCGGTACTCAACACGGGAACCGGGTACAACGACAGGTAGCCTGCCTCTAGCGCGCATGCTGCCACCTCGGCCGCATGCTCCCCGTGTGCCTGGATGCCATCGGCTCCCGTCATCTCAGCCGTGTACAGGGCTTGATCGACGGTCATGTCGACGACGACGATGAAGCGCGACACGGGCACTCCGTCCATCAGCGACGCTGCTTGTTCGACGGTGACATGGCGCGGCGATGACTCGACGATCACGAATCCGGCAGCATCCGCTCCCCCATCGACGACGGCTACCACGCCAGCCTCATCTCGGAGACCGCAGACCTTGACCCAGGTCATCGTTGGTCCTTGAGAGATCTCACGAGGCCGGCTGGGTCCCTGGAACGTACGAGGGCTTCACCGACGAGGATCGCGTCGTATCCGGCACGCACCATCCGGGCTGCACCCTCCCTGTTCGACACCCCGGACTCTGCAATCGTGACCACCGCGTCGGGAAGTGAACCGGCAACTCGCTCCGCGACGGCGAGATCCGTCTGGAACGTCTCGAGGTTCCGATTGTTCACCCCGATGATCCCGGCACCGGCAGCTACCGCCCGCTCGACCTCTCGAACATCGTGGGTCTCGACGATCGCATCCACGCCGACATCGCCGGCCACCGTGATGAGTTCCTCGAGTTTGCGTTGACAAAGGGCAGCCACGATGAGGAGCACAGCATCGGCTCCACCCGCCCGCGCCTCCCATATCTGGGAGGGCTCCAGGGTGAAGTCCTTGCGGAGAACAGGGACGTCCACGACCGATCGGACACGATCGAGGTCGTCCATCGACCCATCGAAGAACTCTGGCTCCGTAAGCACGGAGATGGCGTCGGCCCCGCCCTCGACATAGGCACGGGCCCGGTCGGCCGGGTCCAGATCGGCGTCGATCACGCCCCGGGAAGGTGATCGCCGCTTGATCTCTGCAATCACGGCAAGGCCCGGCCCACTGAGTGCTTCCCTGAGGGAGCGATGCGGCGGCATACCCATAGCGGCAGACCGCAACGCGTCGATCTGACCTGTCACATCGGCCGCGCGTACTGCTGCACTGGTGAGGATCCTGTCGAGCACGTCGGAATCCTATCGGCCGGGCAGCGTCTGGCTGCCGCTCGTTACCCGACGGTCACGGCGAACCTCGTCCCACCCGTCGAGGGCGTAGAACACTCGATCGATCCCCCCATCGCTTCGACGATCTCAGCGACGATGGCGAGACCGAGCCCTGAGCCTGCAGGCCGTACGGCCCGGTACCTGTCGGCGACGTACAGCCGTTCGAAGACGTGGGGAAGATCATGTGCTGCGATCCCCGGACCCGAGTTGACGACGGTTATGACGGCACGGTCATCATCAGTAGCGTGGCAGCCGACCGAGATGACGCCCCCCTCGGGTGTGTAACGCAACGCATTCTCGAGAAGGTTTCCGAGCACCTGGATCAGACGATCCGGGTCGACGACGACGGTCACGGGTTCGACGTCGGTTGCACCGAGGTCGATCGAGGCACTCGCCGCTTTGTTCAAGAAGGTGTCGACTGTGGCGACGACGAGACCCTCGAGCTCCACCGTCTGGGGACGCAGCGTGAACTCGTTGGACTCGAGCCGTGCCAGAGCCATGACGTCTTCGACGAGGCGTGCAAGCTGTTCGGTCTGACCGTGGAGGATCCCGGCGACGCGAGAGAGGTCCTCCGGTTCGACGTCTCCTGCATCGAGCGCCTCCGCATAGCCCGAGATCGTGGTGAGCGGCGTACGCAGATCATGGCTGACCGCCATCAGGAACTCCCGCTCTCTGTTGCGCACGGATTCGAGCTCCGAGGCCATCTCGTTGAACGCCGTCGCAAGCGACGCTATCTCGTCGTCTCCCGTCGTCGGGGCCCTCGCTCTCAGATCGCCTCCTCCAACACGACCGGCTGCCTCCGAGATTCCTGCGAGGCGACGCGACAGCGACGTGGAGAACCAGATACCGAGCGAGATCGTCAATACGGCGCCGATCCCGAGGGCCACAAGCAACGCAGTCGTGAGACCACGTATCGGGAAGAGAGGCTCGACCCGCCCGATCGCCACGGCAAGGGTACCCGCCCGAAGGTCGACCTCCTGAACGGCGACGAGCATGCTCGTCCCTTTGACGTCGACGGTCACCACGTCTCCATCGCGGATACCGTCGGGCAGGAGCGGGATGACGACGAGTGGCTCCGAGATCGGTATCCGCCGATCCCTGATCAAGAGCACGGCTTCGACGACATCGTGTCCACCGAGCACCCGGGCGCGGTTGAGACTCCGCTCGAGTGCGGTGCGGTACCGCGAGATCTGCTCTGCAGCATTGTCCCCCGGGCGGAATCGCAGATCCTGGAGATCCTCATCGATGAGAGCGGCGGTCACGGATGCCTGGCGGGCGAGCTCGTCGGACGCCCTCGCTTGTACCTGACTCGAGATCGCCAGGGCAGTGATCAGCCCCATGGCAATAGTCACCGATGCTACGAGTGCGGTGGCGAAGAGGATCTTGCGTCTCACGACGGCTCGACCTTGTACCCAACACCCCAGATCGTCTCGATGGGAAAGCCGTCGAGCTTCTTACGAAGTTGACGCACATGGACGTCGACCGTGCGGGTCTCACCGAAGTAGTCGTACCCCCATACGGCCTCGAGGATCTGTGCTCTCGAAAGTACGAGACCCTCATGATCACAGAGGTACCACAACAGATCGAACTCGCGAGCGGTCGGCCGGACGGTCTCCCCCGATGGTGTCACGACCTCCCTCCGCCCCGAATCGACGGTGAAACCGGCGACGGAGCACACGTCCTTGTGCACCGGCCGCTCCTCTGATCGGCGCAGCACGGCCTGGATCCTGGCGACGACCTCACGCGGAGAGAACGGTTTCGTGACGTAATCGTCGGCACCGACTTCGAGTCCGATGATGGTGTCCGTCTCGGAGTCCCTCGCGGTGAGCATCACGATGGGCACGTCAGAGCGTGACCGGATGATCCTTGCAACCTCGATGCCGTCGATACCCGGCAGACCGAGATCCAGTAGCACAGCGCGTGGCTTGCGGTGCGCGAGAAGTTCGAGCCCCTCCTCGCCTGTGGTCGCGTGAACCAGCGCGAAGCCCTCACGCTCGAGATAGAAGCGGATGAGCTCCGCGATCTCGTCGTGATCCTCCACGAGCAGGATCGTTCCTTCGCTCACCTCGGCCCCCTCGGCGCGTTCGAGTTCTCGTTCCCCCTCGATCGTAGGGGTCCATCTGTAAGAGAACCGTAAACGGATGCCAAGAAACTGCTGAACACTCGGTCCATTCAGCGCTCGAGTTCCCTCGACGCGGCGATGGCTGCAAGGACGGCTCGTGCCTTGTTGACGCACTCGTCGTACTCACATGCGGCGTCGGAGTCGACGACGATCCCCGCACCGGCCTGGACCCACGCAGTCGACCCCTTCATCACGCAGGTCCGTAACGCAATGGCGGTGTCCATGTTGCCGGAGAAGTCCAGGTAGCCGACCGCTCCGGCGTACGGCCCCCGAGCGACCGGTTCGAACTCGTCGATCAACTCCATCGCTCTGACCTTCGGAGCGCCCGAGACCGTGCCATGGGGAAACGTCGCACGAAGCACGTCCACCAGCCCAATGCCATCGACGAGCTCACCCGAAACACCCGACACGATGTGCATCACATGTGAGTACCGCTCGATCACCATGAGATCGTCGACAACGACCGAACCGAACGTGGACACCTTCCCGAGGTCGTTGCGCGCCAGGTCGATCAGCATCACGTGCTCAGCGCGTTCCTTCGGATCAGCGAGCAACTCAGCCTCGAGCGACCGGTCCTCTTCGTCTGTGGCTCCTCTCGGCCGCGTCCCGGCGATCGGACGTGAGTACACCACCCCGTCGCGCACCCGCGACATCAGCTCCGGCGATGATCCGGCGATCGACACCTCGCCGCTCTGGAGGAGGAACATGTACGGCGAAGGGTTCACGATCCTCAACGCCCGGTACACCGCGAGTGTGTCGCCGTTGAACTCGGCAGCGAACCTGATCGAGGGCACGACCTGGAACACCTCACCGTCTCGGATCTCCGTGATCGCCCGATCGACCACCGCCATGAACACGTCGCGTTCCATGGTCTGGGTCGTTTCCGGCAGCTCGTCGAACTCGAGAACCGATCCAATTGCGATCGATGGCGACATCGTCAGCCGCTCGATGGCAACATCGAGGTGGCGAACCGCCTCGAGGTAATCCGCCTCGGGGTCATCGCCGACGAAGACGTTCCGAATAAGCGTGATCGAGTTCGTCAGCCGGTCGAACGCTGCCAGCCCTCCGACGAACTGCCACAGCATCTCGGGAAGGCCGCGATCGTCGGGCGGCCGGTTCGGCAGCGTCTCGATGTAGCGGACAGTGTCGTAGCTCAGATAGCCGACGGCACCGCTGTGGAGAGGCGGTCGGGGAACATGGACTCCGATCTCATCCCACGGTGGGATCGTGTAGCGACCGATCAACGACTCGAGGACCTCGAGCGGGTCTCCTTCGGGGATGTCGACACCGGGGTCCGAGCACGTGGTGATACCGTTGCGGGCGCTCACGGTGAACGCCGGATCCCATCCGATGAACGACCACCTCCCCCACCGCTCGCCTCCTTCGACCGACTCGAGAAGGAACCCTTCATCGGTGCCGACAAGTTGGTCGAAGACAGACACCGGTGTGTGGATGTCACCGAGAACCGCAACGGCAAGGGGGACGACCGCAAACCTGGTTGCAAGGTCACAGAATCGATCCAGTGTCAGTGAGGGTTCCATGTCGGCGAGGCTACTGCAGCGTCACGGCTCAGACGCTTGCAAGCCCCTCGAGGCCGAGCCTGACGAGGAGGTTGGCAAAGAACGACGACAGCTGGGTGATCTGGCCGGTGACCATCAACACACCGAAGAGCACGAGTGCGAGGCCCGAGACAACCGAGATGATCTTGAGATACCGCTTGATCCAGCCGAACGCGGCGAAGGCCTTTGTCATGAGCAGGGACGTCAGGAGGAAGGGAACGCCGAGGCCGACACTGTAGAAGAACAGGACGATCATGCCCTGGGCGACGGTGTCGGTGCTCGCACCGAGGAGGAGTGCTATACCGAGGAACGGGCCGATACACGGCGTCCATCCGAATGCGAACGCTCCGCCCATGAGGGGCAGTCCGAAGTTCCCGAGCTTCCTGGCACCCGACGCATCGATGCGCCGCTCACGCATCATCGGCATCATCCAGCGTGGGCTCCACACCGCAGATACGGCGATGAAGAGACCCATGAGGATGATCATCCAGCCGGCGAGGATGGTGAAGATCGACTGTGACAGGAAACTCGACAATGACGTCGCTGTGGCTCCGAGTGCGACGAAGACGACCGTGAATCCGAGCACGAACAAGGCGGTACGTCCCGTGACTCTGCGCATCGAGACGTTGCCCTCTGCGAGTTCGTTCATGTCGTATCCCGACATGAGGCTGATGTAGCCGGGCAACAACGGAAGCACGCAAGGCGAGAGGAACGACGCTGCACCGGCGAAGAGCGCCGCGATGATGCTCACTTGCACTGTTTCAGCCTCACTCCGGAAACTTGCTGTCGATCCGCCACACACGACCGCCGAACGCCGTTCACTCCCGGCACCGTCCGTTGCGACCATCGGATCTACGGTCACCCGCCATCACGAGCTTCACAGATGATACGGCTACCCTCGCGTACTCCCGACCATCCCGGTGCCATGACCTCGCGACAACCACCTGCTGAATCCCGCTCGTTCACGATGTTCGACCGGCGGATCCTCTTCCTCATGTCGATCGTCGGCTTCGTAGCCGGCTACGCCGGAAGCCAGATGCCTCACACGTTGCCGTTCGCACGGGCATCACTCGACCTGACCGAGGGCCAGATGAGCGCGATCTTCGCAGCGGTGCGTGCAGCATCACTCCTCGGTGTTCTCTTTTCGATGAAGGCAGACCGCTCGGGTCGCCGCAAGCCACTCCTTGCAGCGTTCGCCCTTCTGGCCTTTGGTAGCCTCGCTACCGCCTTCATCCCCTCCGTGCCTGCGTTCGTCATCTCCCAGGCCCTCGTGAGGATCGCCCTCGTCGCCCTTGCATCGCTCTCGATCGTCTACATTGCAGAGGAACTGAACCCGGCGATCCGTGCCACCGGTATCGGGGTGTTCGGCCTCGCCGGCTCGCTCGGTGTCGGTCTTGGACTCCTCCTCCTGCCGATCGCTGAAGCCAACGAGAACGCCTGGCGAGTGTTGTTTGCGCTCGGCACACTTGGGCTACTGGCGTTCCCACTGCTCAACCGGTTCCTGCCCGAATCCCGTGCGTTCGTCAAGGCCCCACCGATCCCGTTCTACAAGGCGCTCGGAATGGGCCTCTCCCGTCACTTCTGGCCACTCGCAGGCATCTCCTTCTTCGTCGCAGCGTTCTCCGCACCCGCATTCGACTTCGTGCTCGAACGACTGATCAACGATCTTGCGTGGGAGACCGGCGCTGCTCGCTTCCTCCTCATCGTCTTTTCTGGCCTCGGCACGATCGGGCTTCTCCTCGGAGGACGCCTCGCCGACACGTACGGGCGACGACCAACGACGATCATCGCTCTCGGGATCGGTCTCGTTGGCGGTGTCGGGTTCTACCTCCTCGACTCCGGCTGGTTTCTCGCTGCATCCATATTCCTCGCCACGCTCGGTGCCACGATGCTGACACCGTCCTTTGGCGCCCATCGTTCCGAGCTCTTCCCGACTCGCGTGCGAGCGACCGGGAACGCCTGGCTGACGAACGTCGCCATCATCGGGAGCATCTTCGGGTTCGCCACCGGAGCGATCCTGATCGATCGCTTTGGCCTCCCGACGACCGTTGCGACGCTCGGTGCGGGACTCCTCATATCGATGGTCCTTGTACTCAGGTTGCCTGAGACGAAGGGGATGGATCTCGTGCGGTCGAGAGCGTCCCGTTCCGGTGCCACCAGGCAAGCGCCACCAACCGGCTGACAGTAAGCACCAGCACGGCGAGCCACACGCCGGTCAATGTGTTGCCCAACAGCATCAGCGTTGCGCCGGCTGCAACACCCGCCACGACCATCGAGCCGGCCAGGAACCTGAACGCACTGGCTCCGAGGCCGATACCGTCCCACACGTAGACGAGCGCCGTGAGCGGCTGGAGCAGTACGACGAACGGATAGATGGATCGCAGGTCGCTCTGTACGCCGGGATCGGACGAGAACACGGTCATCACGATCGGGCTTGTCACGGCGAGGAGTACCGACAGGGCGATACCCGACATGACACCGAGCGCAAGCAGCCGGTTCGCGACGTCGCGCGCCGACGACCGATCACCTGCACCCAGATCCGTGCCGATCAGAGCCGTCGCCGCGATGGCAAACGAGTCGAGAACGAACGACAGGAACAGCCACACCTGCATCGCGATCTGGTGGGCGGCGACCTGTTGTGTCCCGATCCGTGACGCGGCAACGGTGGTTGCAGAGATCGCGAGCAGGAGCGCTGAGCTGCGGATCATCATCGGCCATCCCGCCCCGACGATGCGCCCGATGGGTAGCGACGCAACCTTGTGCGGGAGCCGATCGGTACCAAGACGATGGCGGTGAACACCGAAGATCAGCACAAGGAACCAGACTGCAGCGATCGTCTGTGCGACCAATGTTGCCCACGCTGCCCCCGTGACCCCGAGGCCCACCCCGAAGATGAGAATCGGGTCGAGCACGAGGTTCACCACGTTCATCCCTACGGCAACCACCAGTGGTGTCCTCGTATCGGAGTGGCCGCGATACACACCGTGCCCGACCATGACGACCAGCACAGCGGGAAGGGCAAGGAACCGGATCTGGAGATACGCTGCGGCTCCCTCAGCGACCGACGCATCAGCGCCAAAGAAGGCTACGAGCGGTTCGAGGACGAACGAGATCGCTGCTGCGATCACGACACCTATGGCGAATGCAACAACGATCGAACCGGTGGCGACGGCTCCCGCAGCACGGGTATCACCGCGGCCAACCTCGCCGGCAACCAGTGGCGTGACGGCTGCTTGCACGAAGTTGAAGATGCTGAAGATCGCAACGAACACTGCCGAGGCGATCGCGATAGAGGCGAGCGGCTCAGCACCGAGGCGCCCGACCCACACCGTGTCGACGATGGACACCAGAGGATCGATCGCAAGGGTTCCGAGTGCGGGGATCGCCAGCGCGGCGATCGCCTTGTCTCGTGGATTCGATCGGAACGCTGCGAGCATCGGGCGGCTCAGCCGGGACGCCCGGTCTTGTCCTCGTAGCGGCAGAGGTCCCCAAGAGGGCACTCCCAGCACCGCGGGGTACGGGCGTTGCATACGTCTCGTCCGAACTGGATCATCCTCATCGAGATCCCGGCCCAATCCTCTTGCGGGTACAGGGCTTTGAGCTCGAACTCGATCTTCTTCGGGTCGCTCGAGTGTGTGAGACCGAGCCGGTTGCTGACCCGCTTGACATGGGTGTCCACTGCAATCGCGGGGTCGCCCCACACCTCTGCAAGCACGACCGACGCTGTCTTGCGCCCGACTCCTGGAAGGGTGATGAGAGCGTCGAGATCTCGCGGAACCTCACCGTCGAAGCATCTGTCGAGATCCTGAGCAAGAGCGATGATGTTCCTCGTCTTGGCCCGGTAGTACCCCGTCGAGTAGATGATCTTCTCGACCTCCTCGGGGTCGGCAGCGGCAAGGTCTTCGGGCTTCGGATACCGCTCGAACAACGCGGGTACGACGGAGTTGACGTTCGCGTCGGTCGTCTGGGCCGACAGGACCGTTGCGACGAGGAGTTGCCACGCATCGTCGTACTCGAGTGCGGTATCCATCTCCGGGTAGCGTGCCGTCAGCCTGTCGAGGACGTCTCGCGCGAACGCTCGTTCGTCTCGGGACGGCGTCGGGGGCTTCGAGGGAGTGCGTTTCGCCATGACGGCCGATGCTACTGCGGTACAGTGATGCCGTGGCTTCGACAACACTTTCCGATGAAGAGATCGCCGAGCTGAGATCAGCGTACGACCGATGCTTCGGGTGCGGCGTCAACAACCCCGTCGGACTTCATCTCGACGGCTTCGCCAGGTCCGACGACGGTGCCACGGGAACCTTCTCACCGAAGGACGACTTCAGCGGGTTTCGCGGCATCCTCCACGGTGGTGTGATCGCGACGGCGCTCGATGAGATCAGCGCGTGGTCGGCGATCCTGACGGAGGGCGTGTTCGTGTTCACTGCGAAGCTCGAGATTCGCTACCGGTCCGAGGCGTCTATCGGCGACGAGTTCACACTCACGGGCTCGGTGACACAGCGGCGGGGAAAGCGGCTCCTGATCCAAGCCGCGATGCTTTCGGGAGACCGCGTCGTTGCGCAGTCATCAGGCCTCTTCGTCGTTGCGGGGAGTGTCGAGGAACTCGTCGCCGCTCAGCGCGACGTCACGACCACGTGACCACGATCATCAACCCGATCGCCACGTAGATCCCCCCGCCGATGACCTGCCAGAACGCCCGGGGGTTCGCCTCCGGTCGCAGGCCTCTCGCGAGACGTTCCCTCGAATCCACGCGGGGTGATCCATGCCACGACTCGTCGAGTTCCTCGTGTGCTTCATCCGTTCTGCGTGTCCCGAACATCGCACCGACTGCTCCGACGCCGAGGTTCGTGTACCCGCCCCCGCTCGCCCCTCCGGCCAGCAGAAGAACGACACCGTACAAGATGATCGTGTACCCCAGGCTCGACGCGAGCGACACCTCGGAGACGAGCCACACGATCAGACCCACGCCAAGCGACGCGGCGAGGCCGACACCGAACGTCGCCAGGTAGTCGGGAAGACGATCGACGAGCGGCAGGGGGTCATCGAACGGTGCGGGGTCGTCGAACGGGTCCATCGATGCAACGGTAACCCCCCGTGCGGATGGGCGCGACGCACACTGCACTACGGTCACATCGTGAACCGCCGTACGCGCGCCTATCTCCTACTCGCTCTCGCTGCAGCACTCTTCGGGACGACCTTCGTCGTGGTCAAGGATGCTCTCGACGTTCTCCCGCCCCTGGCATTCGTTGGATGGAGGTTCCTGATCGGAGCCTTGGTGCTTGTGGCGATCGGACGACCAACGAGCCGGTCGGTGTGGAGGGACGGGTCTCTTGCGGGCGTCGTCCTGTTTCTGGGGTACGCAACGCAGACGGTTGGACTCGGTTCGACGTCAGCAACGAACTCGGGGCTCATCACCGGCCTCTACGTGGTTTTCACGCCTCTTCTCGCAGCCCTTGCCAGGCGAACATCTCCCGCAGTCACGACGATTGCAGGTGCCTCGTTGTCGGTGGTCGGCCTCGCTGCGCTGACACTGACAGACAACCTGACCTTCGCTGCCGGCGATCTGTGGACACTGGCATGCGCCCTGGCGTTCGCCGTTCACATCGTGCTCCTCGCTAAACTCGCGCCGCGCCATGAGGTGATCCCGTTCACGGCCGTACAGTTGGTCATCGTCGCCGTCGCGGGTCTCGTGTTGTCCGTGACCCTCGAGGGCGCCCCGCTTCCGCCAGTGAGCGTGTGGCCAACGCTTGTCGCGACGGGACTGCTCGTGACGGGTGGAGCCTTCCTGATCCAGGTTTGGGCGCAGACCATCATCGGCCCATCGCGCACCGCAATCGTGCTCGCACTCGAACCGCTCTTCGCCGTTGCAACGGCCGCGCTCCTTCTCAACGAACGACTTGGCGTACGGGGATGGATCGGTGCGATGTTCATCATCGCAGGGACGTACGTCGTTCTCGTATTCGCACCTCCCGAGGACACCGATATCGCTACGGCTGAGGCGATATCTGAGGCGCACTGATCATGCGCTGCGTGATCTCCTGAGCAGATGGGTGCATGCGGCGATACCCGTGCCGAGCACGATGATGATCCCGGCGAGAATGATGAGCAGTTCGGCGCCTGCATATGCGCCGGTGTCGCACCTCCCGAGGCCCTGGGGACACAAGCCGAGACCCGTACCACCCGATACGAGATCGATCAGCACGACGGCAGGAACGGCAACGACCAACGTGAGGATGCCGAGGAGTGCACCGAGCACGATACGCACGAAGGTCATCGTCCCAGCGTACCGCGCCCCACGGTATTGCTGAGGATTCGAGCGTCGTGTACGGTGCCGGTTGACGACCGAAGGACCCCGTGAGTAACCCATCTGCCCCTTTCCACGTCGAAGAGTTCACCGCCTCGGAGACGACGATCCTCGAGCGGTACTTCTCGAACACCGATCAGCCGGTGTTCGCGATTCGAGGACTGCCCGAAGTGGTCAAGGGTGCCCTCTTCGCACGGTACTCGCGGTCACCCAAGTCGGTCCGTCGCCTCTTCCTCGACGAGTTCACGACCGGATCAGATGACGCGGTCGCCGCGATCGCCGACCAGGCCACAGATGACGGGCCGGTCGGTGTCGAACGGGCTCAGACACTCTATGACCGGGTGTTCACCGAGTACGGTGACGACTCCGTCGCCCAGCTCGGTGGAGCCCACCTCGCCGTGGAACAGGCGTCCAACATCTTGACGAAGGTGCTCGAGTGGGGCAGGCTCGCCTCGTATCTCGAGCAATCGACACGCTACATCTTCTACGACCAGAAGCTCGGCGACCGATATCGATACCACGTACCCACGGAGCTTGGCACGACCCCGGCTCGCGAACGCTACATGCGTGAGATCGACGGTCTCTTCGGCGTCTACTCGCGGGTCGTCGAGAAACTCGTCGCGTACTACGAGGCGATGTACCCGAAGGAAGATGGAGACTCTACGTTCGTGTGGCGTTCGACGATCCGAGCCAAGGCATGTGACGACGCCCGTGGACTGCTTCCCGCTGCGACGACTTCGAACGTCGGGATATTCGCCTCCGGTCAGGCGTACGAGGCACTGCTCCTGCGCATGGCGGCGCATCCGCTCGATGAGGTTCGCTGGTTCGGTGACTGCATGCTCAAGGAACTTCGGACCGTCATCCCGTCCTTCATGAAGCGGGTCGATGTTCCCGAACGCGGCGGTGTGTGGGCGAAGTACTTCACAGACATCAACGCTGCAATGAGTGAGCGGGCGAAACTTCTCGACACCGTGCCGGCGACCAACCCAGGAGTCGACCTCGTCGAGTGGGACCCGGAAGGTGAACGCAGGGTCGCTGCGAGCGCCCTGTACCCGTTCGTTTCCCTCTCGGATCGCGAGCTGAGCGCACACGTCGATGCCATGTCCGAGGACGAGATCGACGGCGTGTTCGCCGCCTACGTCGGGAACCGTTCCAATCGACGTCACAAGCCCGGCCGGGGACTCGAAGAGACGTTCTACCGATTCGACATCGTGTGTGACTACGGGATCTTCCGTGATCTGCAACGCCACCGGATGCTCACCCTCCAGTGGCAGGCACTCTCACCGACGAACGGGTTCATCGTCCCGGAGTCCATCGAGGATGTCGGGGCAGCAGCCGAGTGGGTGGCCACGATGGAACGCATGGCCTTGCTCTACGGTGACCTCGAGGACGAGATCTCACCCCAGGTCGCCCAGTACGTGATCCCGTTTGCCTACAACGTCCGGTTCTCCTTGAAGCTCAACGCGCGCGAAGCCTTTCACATGCTGGAACTGCGTACTCAGCAAGGTGGACATCCCGGATACCGCGCTGTGTGTCAGGAGATGCACCGGCAGATCCGCGACGTCGCAGGCCACGGGCGTATCGCTGAGGCAATGCGCTTCGTCGACCACAACGACTACGACCTCGCACGCCTCGCAACCGAGCGCCGTGCGGCTGCCAGACGCGCCGCACACGGCGTCGACGACCCCTCAGCCTGACAGCGGTATTCGAAGAACCAGCTTGCCGTCCTCGACGGCCCACTGGGCAGCCGCGATCAATGAGTAGTCGAAATAGTCCTTTTCTGCAGCCTCGATGTACGCCTTGCGGGCATCCCCTTCCAGTGGAGGAACACCACGCTCACGCACCGCCTCAGCCCGCGCAGCGAACCGCGCGAGGAACTCGTCCATGTCCAGCTTCGCCACAAGTACTCCTCTCGGTGATCCCTGGAGGCTAGATGGCCTCCGCGACGTGTGTCGCTACCCTGTTCCAGATGGTTTCCACGCGCCTCGTATTCGTATCGGGTAAGGGCGGTACAGGCAAGTCTGCCGTTGCAGCCGCGCTTTGCATCGCGCGGGCCCGTAGGGGCGAGAGCGTGCTTGCTATCGACATGGGTTCGAGCCCGGGGCTCGCTGCACACCTCGGAGCGAAGTCCCTCACCTACCGACCCCACGAGGTTCGCGAGGGGCTCTTTGCCATGGAGATCGACCGTGCCGCTGCCCTCGATGAGTACCTCAAGCTCCAGCTCAGGGTCCCACAGGGTGCCCCGACCAGGCACATCGCTGCAGCCCTCACCGTCCTGGCCGAGACCGCACCCGGTGTTCGCGAGATCATCAGCATCGGGAAACCGATCTCTGAAGCCTGGACCGGCAGATGGGACACCATCGTCGTCGACGCAACGTCGCTCGGTCAGTTCCAGTCGTATCTGCGTGCCCCGACCACTATCGCCGAACTCGTTCCAACGGGGAACGTGCGCCGGCAGGCAGAACGGCTCCAATCGACCATGCTCGACCCGGGCTGTACCTCCATCCTCCTCGTGACGACACCCGCAGAGCTCCCGATCCTCGAAACAATCGACTCCATCGAGATGCTGAGATCCGATGGCCTTGCACCTCCACCGACCGTCGTGATGAACCGTGTCCTTCCCGCCAGTGGCCTCGATCCCGCCCGCCTCGACGAGCTTCCCGATGGGCCGGTGCGAGCCGCTGCCACGCTCCAGACACATCTCGAGTTCGAACAAGATCGTTGGATCGACGCCATCGAGACAGTCTCATCGCTGCCGTTCCTGCGGGGCGTCTACACGCCTCTCGAAGTCGCCCTGCAGCTCTCGGACCACATGGACGTCGTGCGATGACGACCCGCACCGTCATCGTCACGGGTGCAGGAGGGGTCGGCAAGACGACCCTCTCTGCAGGTATCGCGACCAGGCTCGCTGCGTTGGGCTACCGCACGCTCGTACTGACGATCGATCCCGCCAAACGGCTCGCCGACGCTCTCGGCGTCGACGCTCTCGGCGACGAGCCACAAGCCGTCGACGGACAGGGGCAGATGTGGGCGGCCATGCTCGACGTCTCGGCATCGTGGGAAGCGATCATCTACCGCTACGCCGATCCGGAGGTCGGCGAACGCCTCCTCGTCAATCCGTACTTTCGGGCGATCGCCGACCGCTTTCCCGCAGCACAGGCATACGCCGCAGGAGAACGGATGGCCGAGTACATCGAATCCAAGCAGTACGACGCTCTGGTCATCGACACGCCACCGTCGGGTGGGGGCATCGACTTCTTCACCGCCCCGGCACGCACCGGAGATCTCGTCTCTGGGAAGTTGCTGAAGTGGTTGACAGGATCGCACCTTCCCGGGCGTAGCGTCCTGTACCGCATCACGGCACGCCCGATGCTCCGCCTGGCCGACACCGTCCTCGGCGGCCCGATGCTGTCCGACGTTGCCGATTTTCTCCTCGATCTGCGCACGATGTACGACAGCCTCTCGGCGCGGTCCCGCACGATGGAGCGGTATCTCAGAGCGGCAACGACGATCATCACAACGACCGCCGACCCGACGCCTCTGTACGAAACGAAACGCTTCTTCCGCCAGCTGGAGGACGTCTCCGTGTCACCCTCGTGTGTCATCTTCAACCGGGCGCTGCCACTCGAGTGGGTCGACGCTGCAGGCAAACCCATCCACGGGGTGCCCGACGCGGATCTCCGGGCACGGGCACGCACGAACCTCAAGGCATGGGCAGCCGAAGCACGGCGTCAGGCCGATGTCTCCGACGAGATCTCGGCACGGTACGCCATCGCGTTGTACACGATCGGGCTGGTGTCGCCGGCACCCCACAACCTTGCAGGGCTCGGCGCCTTGATCGAACAGACGACCCTGCTCGAGGATCTGGGTTTCTAGCAGTTGTCAGTTCACAGATCACAGATCACAGATCACAGATCACAGATCACAGATCACAGATCACAGCGAAGGGTTCTAGGAGATCCACTGATACACCATCGACCGTACACCGCCCACTCTTCGCCGGATCGGTCCGGCTGTGGACTGTGAACTGTCAACTGTGAACTTCTCCTAGAACACCGACGTGGGGCCGAACAGCTCACGGAGCTCGGCGAAGAGCGCAGAACGGGGATCGACCCGATGCTCGGGGCCGATTCGCAGCACCTTCTCACCGGACTCTCCCGACATGTGGATGAACACGGGTGCCGTACCGGGATGGTTCTGGAGCACCGTTTTGAGCTGCTCGACGACGTAAGGAGACAGACGTGAGGCGGGGACACGAACACGAACCGTCTGCTCCGCATCGAGGTTGGGCTCCTCGATCCCTTGCACGATGAACTTGACGTCATCGCCACGGTGATCGACTCTGCCGCGCAACACGACGATCGCGTCTTCACGGATCATCGGCCCGTACTCGGCGACGGTTCTCGGAAACGCCACTGCCTCGACGGAACCCTGAAGACCTTCAACGCTGAAGTAGACCATCGGGTCGCCCTTGCGGGTGTACCGCCGATTCAAGGCTCCGACCACCCCGGCGATCGTCGCCTTCGAACGGTCGTCTTTGTCCCACAGCGCAGGGATCTCTGTGTCCGTCATCGTGGCGAGGACCTTCTCGATCCCCAGAAGAGGATGGTCTGAAACGTAGAGACCGAGCATCTCCTTCTCGAACGCGAGCAGGACCTTCTTGTCCCACTCATGATCGGGGATCTCTCTCGAGATGTCGGAGATCTCCGACGTGCCGCCACCGAACAAGGAGTACTGCCCGGCTTCTTCAGCGCGCCGCCGTTCGAGTGTCGTGTCGACAACGGTGTACGCCATCTCGAGGAGTCCTCGACGAGGATGTCCGAGACTGTCGAATGCACCTGCCTTGATCATCGACTCGACGGTTCGCTTGTTGAGCACCGCAACGTCGACCCTGTCGATGAAATCGAAGAAGTCGGTGAACGGCCCGTTCTCATCACGCTCGGCAACGATGAGGTCGACGACTCCCTCACCGACGTTGCGCACAGCAGACAGCCCGAACACGATCGCTCCGTCGTGAGCGAGAAAGTCGCGCTCTGAGACGTTGACCCCGGGGACCGCTACATCGATGCCCATCATCCGGCATTCGTGCAGATAGGCAGCGGTCTTGTCCTTGTCCCGCTTGACCGCGGTGAGCAGTGCCGCCATGTACTCGGCCGGGTAGTGGGCTTTCAGCCACGCCGTCTGGTACGCGACGAGTGCGTACGCAGCAGAGTGGCTCTTGTTGAAACCGTACCCTGCGAAGTGCTCGATGAACCCGAACAGGTCCTTTGCAAGTTGTTCGTCGTACCCCTGCTCGAGACACCCGGCAATGAACTTCGCTGCCTGCTCTGCCATGACTGCAGGGATCTTCTTTCCCATCGCCTTGCGGAGCGCATCGGCATCCGACATCGAGAACCCGGCAATCTTCTGAGCGGTCTGCATCACCTGTTCCTGGAACACCATGATCCCGTACGTGTCACCGAGGATGTCTGCGAGGTCCTCGTGCGGGTACTCAACGGGTGATTTCTCGTTCTTGCGGTCCGCGTACTCGAGGTGCATCCCGGCGCCGAGAGGTCCCGGACGGTACAGCGCGTTCAGAGCGATCAGATGCTCGAACCGGTCCGGGCCGAGGTTCCGCATCAGGGCACGCATCGGGCCCCCCTCGAACTGGAACACTCCGATCGAATCGCCTCTCCTGAGCATCTCGTAGACGGCGTCGTCGTCGAGAGGGACATGGTCGATGTCGGGACGCTCTCCCGTGTTCCGCTCGATGAGTTCGAGCGCCCGCTCGATCGTCGCGAGGTTGCGCAGCCCGAGGAAATCCATCTTGAGGAGACCGAGTGCTTCGACGCCGTGCATCTCGAACTGTGTGACGACCTCGGCGTCCTCACCCTTCTGCTGGATGGGAACGATGTTCGTCAGCGGTTCGGGAGAGATCACGACCGCAGCAGCGTGGATCGAGTCCTGTCGACGGAGCCCCTCGAGCCCTCTGGCCGTTTCGATGATCTCGTGGGCACCGTCGAGCGTGCCGATGAGATCCCGCAGTCCCGATGCTGCCGCGTAGTGGTCCCGCTCGTTCTCGCTGGATTCAGGGCCGGGAGGATTCAGGCACTCGGTGATCGTGGCATCCTTGCCGAGGATCGCTGGCGGCATCGCCTTGGCCAGCTGGTCACCAACGTTGTACGGATAGTCGAGCACCCTCGCTGCATCGCGAATGGCCTGTTTCCCTTTGATCGTCGAGAACGTGATTATCTGGGCGACGTGGTCCGACCCGTACTTCTCCGCCGAGTACCGGATCATCTCGCCCCGATACCGCTCATCGAAGTCCATGTCGATGTCTGGCATCTCCTTGCGGCCGGGGTTGAGGAACCGTTCGAAGATCAGTCCATAGGAAATCGGATCGAGAGCCGTGATCTTGAGACAGTACGCAACGATGGAACCAGCGGCACTGCCGCGCCCCGGTCCCGTGCGGATCCCCCGGCTCGCCGCATAGGCGATCAGGTCCCACACGATCAGGAAGTACGCTGAGAACCCCATCTCGGAGATCACGCGTAGCTCATAGTCGATACGCTCCCTGACCTCGTCGTCGAGTGTGCCGTAGCGTTCGTTGGCACCTTCCATCACGAGGTGCCTGAGGTAGGAGTCCTCGTCGTACCCGTCTGGGACGGTGAACTGTGGGAGCAGGATCCTCCCGAACTCCATGTCGAAGTCGACCCGTTCTGCGACCCACAACGTGTTGTCACATGCGTCGGGGTACCGATCCTGAGGGAAGAGTTCTCGCATCTGGCGGGAGGACTTGATGTAGAACTCCTGTGAGTGGAACTTGAACCGCTTCTCCTCAGACTTGACGGAGCCGGTCTGGATGCACAGCAGCGCGTCGTGAGCTTCGGCCTCGTGAGCGTGGGTGTAGTGGGAGTCGTTCGCTGCAAGGAGCGGGGCATCGATCCTTCTCGCAATGTCGAGGAGGTCGTCCATGATCTTGCGCTGTGCCGGGATACCGTGGTCCTGGAGTTCGACGAAGAAGTTGTCTCTCCCGAAGATGTCCTGGTACATCCCCGCAGCGGTGAGCGCCGCGTCGAAGTCGCGTTCCTGTCCCCGCTGATCCTCGTCTGCAATGTCGTCGACACCAAGGAGCTGGGGTACGTGTCCTCCGAGGCATCCGGTCGTTGCAATGAGCCCTTCCGAGTACCGTGAGAGCAGTTCGACGTCCATCCTCGGCTTGTAGTAGTACCCCTCTGTGTACGCCAAGGATGCGAGCTTGATGAGATTGCGGTACCCGATCTCGTTCTCGGCGAGGATCGACATGTGGTAGCGCACATCGTCTCTCCTCGGCCGCTGCTCGAACCGCGAACCCGGTGTCACGTACGCCTCGATCCCGATGATGGGCTTGACCCCTGCGGATTTCGCGGCCTTCATGAAGTCGACGACGCCGTAGAGAACGCCGTGGTCGGTGATAGCCACAGCAGGCTGGCCATCAGCAGCAACCGCCTCCACGAGATCGTTGACGCGCGCTGCTCCGTCGAGCATCGAGAACTCGGTGTGAACGTGAAGATGTGCGAAGCTGTCTGGCACCGGTACCCCGCGTCGTGAATCACACGCATGTAAGCACGATGTGGCGGTCAGCGCACCCGACCGTACCGCCGCTGCAGAACCGTCGAGCAGCTCGTCACCGCGTACGTATCGTGTCGCACCAATCTACCGTTCCCCTGTCCTTCGAGACGCCGGGCACATCAGCTCCCGTACCCCCGATACGATGACCTCCTAGTATCGGCATGATCAAGGAGAGCATCGATTGGGAGTCATCGGAGTACTCACGGCCGGAGGGGATTGCCCCGGCCTCAACGCTGTCATACGCGGGGTCGTCAGCAAGGCCGTCGAGTCCGGTATCGACGTCGTCGGTATCCGCGATGGTTGGGACGGCCTGATGCACGATCGCACGATGCCGCTCGATCGCGAGTCGGTGCGAGGGATCCTCGGGAGGGGCGGAACGATCCTCGGTACCTCGCGAATGGACCCGTACGTCCATGGAGAAGGACTGGCGTCCTGTGAACCGACCCTGACGCGCAACGGCATCGACAAGCTCGTCGTCATCGGTGGAGACGGCACCCTGCGCTCGGCGATGGCACTCGCAGACGAAGGACTCCATGTGATCGGAGTGCCAAAGACGATCGACAACGATATCGCGGGAACGGATGTCACGTTCGGGTTTCAAACGGCCGTTCAGATAGCAACGGATGCCATCGATCGCCTCGCAACGACCGCAGAGGCACACAACCGGGTCGTTGTCGTCGAAGTGATGGGGAGAACCCGTGGGTGGATCGCGACCCATGCCGGGATCGCAGGTGGAGCCGACTACATCTTGATCCCCGAGGTTCCCTACGACGTCGACGAGGTGGTCGACACACTGCGCGCCCGGCACCGCAGCGGCCACCGATACTCGATCCTCGTGGTCGCTGAAGGTATCGATCCCCCTCCCGGCTACCCGGCGATTGCGAACAAGAAGGATACGTTCGGCTTCGAACGCCTCGGAGGGGTCGCGTACCAGGTGGCCGATGCCATCGAGGACCACACCAGCTTCGAGACACGGGTCACCATCCTCGGCCACATCCAACGCGGCGGTAGCCCGGTGGCAGCCGACCGTGTGCTTGCAACACGACTCGGGGTCAAGGCAACGGAACTCGCCCTCGACGATCGTTCGAACGTGATGGTCGCCGTGCGCGGCACCGAGCTCATTGCATGCCCCATCGAGGAGGCAACCTCGGCGATCAGAGGGGTTCCGCAGGAGTTGTACTCGACAGCACGAACCTTCTTCGGCTGATCCTGCACACGAATCACAAGATGTAGTGGGGTCAGATCCTCTCGGGTCAACATCTTGCGGTGATGACTTGACTGTAATTACACGCGTGTAGTAGGTTCGATCACGCTGATGGTTCACTCCCCTCGTGGGTGGTGAGGTAACAGGGAACCCGGTGAGACTCCGGGACTGCCCCGCAGCGGTGAACGGGAACGAAAGCCGTCACCTCGAGTACCGGGATCGGTGACCGAGGTAGAGCACTGGACCAGATGGTCTGGGAAGCGACGGCCAGTAGGAACTGATGATCGTACATCGATCGTGTGTGCCCGTGAGTCCGAAGACCTGCCGTCGGTTGTCGCGCCACAAGGGCTGCGGCATGGTCCCGTAGCCTCGTGGGAGGGCGGAGGACCGACGCGACGGTGCAACGCCGTCTCGTTGTGTGCTCTCCATCCGAGTCACCGGACCGTCAGGAACGACTCGTGAGGAGAACATCGTGACCACAACCGCCTTCCGATGGCCCGACGTCGTCGGGTCATCGACCCGCCCTGTAGAGCCCGACACGTGCAACGGCGTCCCCGTCGTCGATGTCACATCCACCATCGACGAGTACCTCGACCGCTCGGACTGGCGAGTATCGGCGAACGCCAACCAGGACTACTCACTCGGCGGGTTGATCCTCAACACGGCGGGGAAGGTGATAGCCAACTACTGGCTGAGCGAGGTGTACCCGCCCGCGATAGGTCACGCCCATCGAGAAGGCGACATCCACGTCCACGACCTCGACATGCTTTCGGGCTACTGCGCTGGTTGGTCGTTGCGCACACTCCTCACCGAAGGTTTCAACGGCGTTCCCGGCAAGATCGAGTCGGCTCCCCCGAAGCACATGTCGAGTGCCATCGGTCAGATCGTCAACTTCCTGGGGACGTTGCAGAACGAGTGGGCAGGTGCCCAGGCCTTCTCGAGTTTCGACACCTACATGGCGCCCTTCGTCCGGATCGATGATCTCGACTACCGGCAGGTCTACCAACACATCCAGGAGCTGATCCACAACCTCAACGTACCGTCGCGCTGGGGGTGCCAGGCACCCTTCACGAACCTGACCTTCGACTGGGTGTGCCCGGAGGATCTCCGTGACCAGGTACCCGTCATCGGGGGTGTGGAACAGTCCTTCACCTACGGCGAGTTGCGCAGAGAGATGGACATGATCAACCGCGCCTACATCGAGGTCATGACCGAGGGGGATGAACGTGGCAGGGTGTTCACGTTCCCGATCCCGACCTACAACATCACCGATGACTTCCCCTGGGACGATGAGAACGCCGATCTCCTCTTCGCCATGACCGCCAGGTACGGCCTCCCCTACTTCCAGAACTTCATCAACTCGGACCTCTCCCCCGACATGGTCCGCTCCATGTGCTG
>VAPM010097876.1_pt1 | contig 29196 bp, 24 predicted proteins | sample 3395091 | NCBI WGS metagenome assembly VAPM01 (sample SAMN08290445, study PRJNA428436) | hydrothermal vent metagenome | isolation source: Deep-sea hydrothermal vent chimney 3 | place: Pacific Ocean: Juan De Fuca Ridge
AAAAAAAAAAATTACTTTTAATGCGTTAATAACTGTTAATTATTTAATTTGCGCCCTTAAAACTACATGAATTTATTTATATATGTCAACTGTTTTTTCTATTAAAAAAGGGCTCGACATCAGGCTGTTAGGTGATGCCGAGAGAACTGTCGTTGACCTTAAATCCCATTTGTTTGCCATCAAGCCACCTGATTTTACGGGCTGTTTTCCAAAGATACTGGTGAAGGAAGGTGATGAGGTGAAAGCCGGAAGTCCACTGTTTTTTGACAAATACCGTGAAGAAATTATTTTTACATCGCCTGTTAGTGGAAAAGTTGCCAATATCAGGCGCGGTGCCAAAAGAAAACTCCTGGAGGTTATTGTTGAATCGGACGGGGAAAATGCGTCGCTTGATTTTGGTGCAGCCAATCCTGCTAAGACAGAACGGGAAGTCATTACACAAAAATTATTGAAAAGTGGTCTTTGGCCGGCAATCCGGCAACGTCCCTATTCCGTTGTAGCCAACCCAAAAGACGAACCGAAGGCTATTTTTGTTTCGGCATTTGATTCTGCACCGCTTGCTCCCGATTATGATTTGATGGTTCACGGACACGGTGAAGAATTCCAGTCCGGTTTGGATGTTCTGGCCAGGCTGACCAATGGGAAGGTTTACTTGAATGTACATGATGAAAAAACCAAATCCAAGGTTTTCCTGAATGCCAAAAATGTGGAAATCAACCGTTTCAGAGGCGCCCACCCTTCAGGGAATGTAAGTATTCACATAAGTCGGTTGTCGCCCATCAACAAAGGGGAAATCGTTTGGTATGTTTATCCACAGGACATTCTGGCCATTGGCCGTCTTTTCCTTACGGGCAAACATGACACAACCCGCCTTATAGCACTAACCGGCTCGGAAGCAAAACGCCGGAGGTATTTTAAAACCCGTGTGGGAGCTTCTATTACTAATATGGTGAAAGACAATGTGGAAAAAGGTGACCTGCGCTACATCAGTGGCAACGTGCTTACTGGCGATAAAATAGACAAATCAGGTTTTGTGGGATTTTATCATTCGCAAACAACAGTTATCCCCGAAGGAAATTATTACGAATTGTTTGGCTGGGCGCTACCCGGATTTGGAAAGTTCAGCATATCACGCACCTTTCCCTCCTTTCTGTATCCCGACAAAAAGTACCGTCTCAACACTAACTTACATGGTGGCGAACGGGCTTACGTGATGACAGGAATGTTTGAAAAGGTATTTCCATTTGACATTTACCCCCTGCAACTTATTAAAGCCATTTTGGTAGAGGATATTGACCTGATGGAAAATCTGGGTATCTATGAAATTGATGCCGAAGATTTTGCGTTGTGTGAGGTAATTGATACTTCCAAAACGGAAATTCAGGAATTAGTACGCAACGGACTGGAGTTGATGCGTAAAGAAATGAGTTAATAATTCAGAAAATGAAAAAGATCGCATGAAAGCGTTAAGAAAATTTTTAGATAAACAAAAACCATATTTTCAACCGGGAGGAAAATTCGAAAAGTTTGAATCCACTTTCGATGCCTTTGAATCTTTCCTCTTTGTTCCTGATACGGTAACCCACAGTGGTGCGCATATTCGCGACGCCATTGACATGAAACGAACCATGTCGTTTGTGATTATGGGTGTTGTTCCTACCCTTTTGTTTGGGATGTGGAATGTCGGATACCAGCATTTTTTGTCCTTTGGTCAGCATCCCGATGTTCTGACAAACTTTCTCTATGGTTTGGGAAAGGTGCTGCCCATCATCATTGTTTCGTATGGCGTAGGACTGGGTATCGAATTTTTGTTTGCACAAATCCGGCATCATGAAGTAAATGAGGGATACCTTGTTACAGGAATTCTCATTCCACTTATTGTACCACCGGAGATTCCTTTGTGGGAACTGGCTGTTGCCGTCGCTTTTGCTGTGATTTTCGGAAAAGAGGTTTTTGGCGGGACTGGCATGAACGTCTTCAACCCCGCCCTCACGGCCAGGGCCTTTCTCTTCTTTGCCTATCCAGGAAACATGTCGGGAGAAAAAGTATGGATTGCCGACAAATTAGACAGCTTCTCCGGCGCTACACCACTGGGACAGGCGTTGGTTGGCAACTTCCACAACTTTCCCACGGCACACGATATGTTTTTTGGCTTTATACCGGGATCTGTGGGAGAGACATCTACCTTTTTAATACTGATAGGCGCATTATTTCTACTAATTACAGGTGTTGCCAGCTGGCGGATTATGCTTTCCGTTTTTGCCGGAGGTCTTATCATGGGATTGATTTTCAACTTATGGGGAGCTAACCAGTACATGGAACTGCCGGCATGGGAACACATGATTATGGGGGGCTTTGCCTTTGGTGCGGTCTTCATGGCAACCGACCCGGTAACTTCAGCGCAAACCACCCGGGGAAAGTACTATTACGGTTTCCTTATCGGGATGATGGCCATTTTAATCAGGGTTTTCAATCCGGCGTACCCCGAAGGAATGATGCTGGCCATCCTACTTATGAATGTGTTTGCACCTTTGATTGACCACATCATTGTGCAGTCGAATATTAAGAAACGTTTAAAAAGAGCCAAAATAGTGCTCACACAATAAGAAAATACGGGTATTATGTACACAAACGGATATATTTTCAGATATGCAGCCATCCTGGTGGTTGTGGCCGCTGCTTTACTTGCGCTGGCTGCCACACTTTTAAAGCCTTTTCAGGAACGTAATGAGGCCATCGAAAAAATGCGCGGTATTCTGACATCGGCTCAGGTTACAGAAGCCAATGCCAGCAATGCCATACCACTTTTTAATAAGTATATTGTTGAAGAGTTAGTTCTTAACCCCAAAGGAGATGTGGTGAATACTTACACCAAATTGCCCAAAGAAGATGCCCCTGCCTTTAAGTTGAATTTGAAAAAGGAGTATTACAATAAATCGCAGAAGAAGCCTTATCAATTGCCTCTCTATATCGCAGAAAAAGATGGACAGAAAATCTATATCATTCCCATGAGGGGCACTGGATTGTGGGGACCAATTTGGGGAAATATAGCCCTCACCTCCAATTTTAAAACCGTTGTAGGCGTGTTCTTTGATGACGAATCGGAAACTCCCGGTCTGGGTGGCGAGATTGCCAAGCCCAAATTTCAAAAACAATTTGTGGGCAAAACCATTTTTGATAATAATGGCAAATTTACTTCCATAGACGTGGTGAAAGGCGGAATACAAAAGCTGGCTGCTTCTCAACGAATTCATGGTGTGGACGCCATTTCCGGTGGAACTATCACCAGCAAAGGTGTGGATGCCATGTTGCGCGACGTTTTGGAAAGTTATTTACCTTATATAAAGAGTCATCAATAAGATTTTAATTATGAGCACAGAAAAGACAGAACGGGAATCTTTATTTTCTCCCAAAAATATGAAGCTGATTACCGGGCCGCTCAACATGAACAACCCAATTACGGTTCAGGTTCTCGGCATTTGTTCCGCTCTCGCGGTCACAGCAAAGCTAAAGCCAGCTATTGTAATGGCTTTAGCTGTGATGGTAGTTACGGGTTTCTCCAATTTACTAGTATCCCTTTTACGAAACGGTATTCCACCCAGAATACGGATTATTGTCCAGCTCGTTGTTGTAGCCACGCTGGTTATTCTCGTTGACCAACTGCTGAAAGCTTTCCTCTTTGATGTAAGCAAACAACTTTCCGTATTTGTGGGGTTAATTATTACCAACTGTATCATTATGGGACGTCTGGAGGCCTTTGCCATGGCCAACAAACCTTGGCCGGCCTTCCTGGATGGTATCGGAAACGGGCTGGGCTATGGTCTCATCCTGATTATCGTAGCCTTTTTCAGAGAGTTATTGGGTTCGGGAACTCTATTCAACTATCAGGTGATTCCGCAAAGCCTATACAATGCAGGTTATGTGAATAACGGCATGATGATTTTGCCTCCCATGGCACTCATTACCGTTGGCGTTATCATCTGGGTACAACGTTATTATAAAAGAACATTAATTGAGAAATAGACACAACCTTAAAGTATCAGATTATGCATGAAATAATTAACATTTTTGTCAAGTCCATTTTTGTTGACAACATGGTATTTGCCTATTTCCTTGGCATGTGTTCCTTCCTCGCTGTCTCCAAAACTGTTGATACTTCGGTAGGATTAGGTGCGGCGGTCATTTTTGTCCTCGGCATCACAGTACCTGTAAATTACCTGCTGAATGACTATATCTTAAAGCCGGGAGCGCTGGCATGGATTGATCCGGCTTTCGCCAAAGTGGATCTGAGTTTCTTAAGTTTTATCATCTTCATCGCTATCATTGCTGCCATTGTACAGCTGGTAGAAATGGTAGTTGAGAAATTTTCGCCATCACTGTATAATTCACTGGGGATTTTTCTCCCGTTGATTGCCGTAAATTGTGCCATCCTGGGTGGCTCGTTGTTTATGCAGCAGCGCGATTATCAGAGCCTCGGACAAGCCACCGCCTTTGGCGTTGGGTCAGGTGTTGGTTGGTTTCTCGCTATTGTGGCCATTGCTGCTATTCGCGAAAAAATCCGTTATTCAAAAGTTCCACCCGCCTTACGGGGAATAGGAATCACATTCATCTTAACCGGGCTCATGGGAATTGCCTTTATGAGCTTTTTGGGTATTAAATTATAAAAAGAATAGAAAAGATGACCATTTTATCAATAGGTACCAGTACTATCGTTTTGCTAAGCATCGCCATTTTTTTGATTATTATTATGCTTTTAGTGGCTATTTTAAGCTTTGCACAAGCCCGGTTAATGCCACAGGGGAAAGTAAAAATCAAAATTAATGATGAAAAAGAGTTAGAAATTAATCCTGGTTCTACACTGCTTTCGACACTTGCTAATGAAAAAATCTTCCTGCCTTCGGCCTGCGGTGGCGGTGGAACTTGTGGTATGTGCAAGGTACAGGTAAACTCCGGTGCGGGGAGTATCCTGCCCACGGAAAAAGGTTTCTTTACTCGCAAAGAGCAGATGCAAAACTGGCGGTTGGGATGTCAGGTGAAAGTGAGAGAAGATATGGAAATTGCTGTGGCTCCCGAAATTTTTGGCATCAAGAAATGGGAATGTGAAGTGGTATCTAATCATAACGTGGCTACTTTTATTAAAGAGTTTGTGGTGAAACTTCCCGAAGGTGAGCACATGGATTTCCGATCCGGCGGTTATATCCAGATTGATGTACCCAAAATCGAAGTGGATTTCAAAGATATGGATATTGAGGACGAATACCGTAGCGACTGGGACAACTTCCACATGTGGGATTTGAAGATGAAGAACCCGGAACCGATTTACAGAGCATACTCTATGGCCAACCATCCGGCCGAAGGCAACATCATTATGCTCAACATCCGTATTGCCACCCCGCCTTGGGATCGTAAGAAAAATGGCTTTATGAAAGTAAATCCGGGAATTTGCTCCTCTTATGTCTTTTCCAGAAAACCTGGTGATAAAGTGACCATCTCAGGTCCTTATGGGGAATTTTTCATCAAAGATACCCAACGTGAAATGATGTTTATCGGCGGCGGTGCCGGGATGGCACCCATGCGCTCACACATTTTCCATCTTTTCCAAACAGAACACACCAAGCGTAAAGCAACCTTCTGGTACGGGGGACGTTCACAGAAAGAACTTTTCTATGTTGACCAGTTTGAAAAAATTCAACAGGAAAATCCCAATTTTAATTTCGAGGTGGCTCTCTCAGAACCGCTTCCGGAAGATAAGTGGGAAGGAAAAACAGGTTTTATCCATCAGGTAATTTTCGACTCTTACCTGAAAAACCATCCTGAACCGGAAGAAATTGAGTACTACTTATGCGGTCCGCCCATGATGATTAGCGCTGTACTGAAAATGCTGGATGACCTTGGCGTACCGGAGGAGATGATTATGTTTGACGACTTCGGAAGTTAAAAAGGACTATACACAATCAATTAAAGCGGAAATATCCTTTGGATATTTCCGCTTTTTTGCGACTGGTAACTTTTATAGAAAGAAGAACAAGTAAATTAGTGTGCCCGTTATAACCAGATAAAGAATAGAATATTTATGGAAGTCAATCCAGATGCTTCTTTCTTTCACAAAACGCAAAGCAATAATGTTAGCCAGTGAAGCCATCACCAGTCCGTTGCCACCGGCATTTACACCATAAGCAATGGTAAGCCAGCCGGTACTGAATTTGGACATGAAAATGGTGGCCGGTACATTACTCATCACCTGCGAGAAAAGCAGTGAGCTGAGAAAAATATCGGAAGGTTGGGACAAGTCGAACTGTGAAACAAATTTTGCCACAAACGGAACCTCACTCATCAAATGAAAATCAATAAACATCACCATAAACAGTAGCAACAAAGCCCAGTCGGTTTTGAAAAATATTTTTCTGTAAAAGATGAGATAAATGAAGACAACAACAGCCAAAGCATAATAAGCAACGCCAAATTCGATAGAGGCAATAAAACCGGTTAACAAGATTATAGAGTGGGTAAACATCTTGATGTCCACACCATTATTGTATTGTTTGCTATGAAAAGACAACTTCTTGGAAGGAAACGAAATCCATACAAACACGACAAGCACGACTGACAACACGACAAAAAGCGGAGCCATTTCCCCAACAAACCGGAAAAAAGAGATATCCCATCGGTGCCATAGGAACAAATTTTGCGGATTGCCCACAGGCGTCAAAGCGGAACCCACATTGACAGCAAGCGCCTGGAAAATAATAAGCTTTTTCACATCATTTTTAATGACATCCCGGAGACCCAGTGTTAACGGAACTGTAATAAAAAGAGCAATGTCGTTGGTAAGAAACATTGCCAGTATCCCGGAGAGTGTAACAAGCGCAAAGGCCAATCCTCTTTCGGTAGCCGTTTTTGTGAGCAGATTACGGGAAAGACGACCGAAAAAGGCACTTTCTTTAATGGCTGTAACCACCATAAGCAGTCCGGCCAGATTCAGAACAGTGTGCCAGTCAACAAAATTTGGGTAATAAGAAATCTGCTCCGGATAAACCACCACAAGCAGGAGCAACAGCACAAGAAAAGGGGAAAAAACGAGATTTTTCATCAAAAACAGATGCGCTTTGCTCTTTTCAATCTTATGTTGCGGCATATCCATGATAACACATTGAAAGTTTCTGTCGCAAAATTCGGTCATTTTTTGGTTTCTTCACAAATTATCCTTTGTAATTTATTCTTAACGCTTCCTACAAATCAATAAATCTGAAAAAGTGTTACTCCTCAAAAGGAACAAGCTACACACTCAGGCCTTCTATCATCAGCGTTCCAGCCTATCCGGCCTCTTTCGATATAAATCTTATATCGAGCTCAGGTTAAAAGATTTGCAAATATTTCCTTTTATTATCTCTTTTTAAATTTTTTAATAAAGTACTTGACTTTTATTAAAATTTTTATTTTCTTTGTCTGTACCTTATATTTATAATTATGCCTTTATTCGAACATGGGGATTTTTTAAGTAAGCTTACACGCGTAGAAATGAAAAAACATTTCCAAAAAAAGCGTATAGTACGCACTTTGAATTTACACGGATCATTAAGTATTGCCGAGATGGCGAAATATGTCGAAGTCAGCACTCCTACTATGCAGGGGTTACTGGATGAGCTGATAGAGGAAGACATTGTCAAATCGATGGGAGCAGGATCATCAAAAGGTGGACGGCGACCAACACTATACGGTTTGCGCAGGAAAGCCTTTTATGTTTTATCCATCGACATCGGAACACACTCCACCCGTTTTGCCATTTTCGACAGTGCTAACAAAAAAGTAATGCCTGTTCAGGAAATTCCATTACTGCTGAAAAACGATATGGCGTCAGTAAAAAAAATTTATGAGGCAGCTATGTTGCAGGTGAAAGAGTCAAAAATTAAACCCGAACATATACTTGGTGTTGGCATTGACATGCCGGGCTTAGTTGAGCGGGATAAAGGCATTAACCATAGTTTGTTCAATTTTGAGAAACCCATCGCCGAAATTTTCAGCCGGTTATTTAACAAACCCGTTGTAATTGAAAATGATGCGCAGGCAAAAGCTCTCGCTGAATTCCGTTTTGGAAAAGCTGTGGGGAAAAAACATGTTTTGGTCATCCAGATTGGCTGGGGAGTTGGGATGGGCATGATACTTAACGGTAAACCTTATTACGGAGCACGAGGCTTTTCCGGTGAATTTGCCCACATTCCCATGGTAGATGAGAAAGGTTATCTGTGTAGTTGTGGTATGCGCGGATGTCTGGAAACCGTTAGCTCAGGAGCTGCTTTGCGGCGTTATGCCATCGAAGGAATTGAAGCCGGTGAGATGACATTGATTCAGAACATGGCAAACGAAAAAACAGAACAAATTACCCCGCGTCTGATTATCGCCGCTGCACATAACGGAGACCAGTTTGCCATCAGTATTATTTCGAAAATAGGATTTGATTTGGGAAAAGGAATTGCCTCACTGGTCCAGATTTTAGATCCGGAAATGGTCATACTTGCCGGACGGCTTGCCGATGCCGGAACTTATCTGGTAACCTCTGTCAACCAAGGGCTGCAACAATACTCCTTTGCCATAATTCGTAAAGATATGGAGTTAACAATTAGCGAACTGGCTGAAGAATCCAGCTTACTTGGAAATGTCATTAGCTTGTTAGAGATGATTTTTGAAAGTTAGTAATATAAGTTTTTGTTTTTCTATGTTTAACTTTTATTGCTAATGTCGAATTAACCGACATCTTTTTATTAACAGCAGGTGATTATCTCCCCTGCTTTTGATAACTTTTTTAGTGTGTTTCAGGGCAACCGGGATAATTTGTAATTTGCTTAAAACGATTATTTTGATCAGGTTGCTATATAAATTCGGTTGCCCTGTTTTTTCAAAATGTTTAAAAAATGGATATGGAATTTTTCATGCCCGTCCAATCGCACTTTATTTCCCGGCAGGGTAATGGGCAACAACACTCACGCATTCCTTACATGGTAGTAGATAATTTTATAGATAAATAAAGTTATGGCAAAAAGAAATGGCATACTAAAAACACTCAAAATATAAATAGATGGATTGGTATTAAGAATTCGATAATTAAAGTGCTTAAACATAAGGCAATGAAAAACCCTCTACGTTCTAAAATTCTAACTATCCTCTTGATTCTTTTGTCATTGAACCTTTATTCGCAGGTTACCCCGAGCATGATGGGTGGTAACATGGAGCAAAAAATGGAATTCAGCCACAAACACAAAACACCGAGTACCAGATTTGACATCAATGGAAAAGGCATCGTGCCATTGCATACCAACAAAACAAGTGGCTTATCCAAAATAGTATTCGGCTTCATGCCCGATTGGGAGTACACAAGTGGAGCCAATAATGATATGCACTATGAACTGCTTACCCATGTAGCCGCTTTTGATTTTTTGACATCCTCCAATGGTTCAATAAAATATCCGGATGCATGGCCATGGACAGATGTTATCAATGCTGCCCATGCTAAAGGGACAAAAGTTATTATGGCCATCACCAATTTCGGCGGAAGCGAAAAAGCCCCGGATGTAGCCCATAGCTTATTAACAAATACGAATGCGAAAAATATTCTGTTCAATAACATCAAGAATATCATAACTACTTATAAATTAGATGGTGTGAATATTGATTTTGAAGCTATGAACAGCACTGACCGTGGCAATTTATTAAATTCATTCCTGAGCGATTTGACCAACTTCATCCACACCGAATTGCCAGGTAAAGAAGTTTCTTTCGATGGGCCGGCCGTAAACTGGAGCGGTTGGGACATCGATGGGCTGGCACAAAGTGTTGATTATATTTTTATTATGGGTTACGATTATAACGGTAGCTGGAGCAAAAATACCGGCCCCGTAGCTCCACTGTCGTGTACAAATGGAGACCATTGCATTGAGTACGACTTAACACACACTTATGGCAAGCCTTTGTCAAAATATCCCCAAAAATTAATTCTCGGTGTTCCATATTACGGAAAATACTGGAAAACAATCACTGGAAATGCAGGCTCAGTAGTAACAAGCTTTGTGAAATCAACATTTTACAGAAATGCCGTTATCGATGTGGAAAACTATGGCGGTTTTATTTGGGACAATACTTCACAAACCCCGTGGTATAGATGGCAATCGGGAGGTTGGAACCAGGTTTGGAACGATAACGAAAGAAGTCTGGGGAAGAAATACGATTTTGCCTTGACTGAAAATATCGGCGGTATTGGTATTTGGGCATTAAATTATGATGGAAACAGAACAGAATTGTGGAATCTTATCAGTACCAAATTCGCCGGAGAAACAACACCAATTCCATCCAGGCCAAAATCTCCGGCCATCCTAAGTAAAAATGATACATCCGTTACTATAAAATTCAGACCAGGCAACTATGCCGACAGCTATCGTATTTATCAAAGCACTGATAACCTTCATTATATGATGGTGAAAGAGACCACTGACACCATTACCGACATTCGGAGATTGGTAACAGATTCTGTTTATTATTTTAAAATGACTTCGGTAAATACAGCTGGTGAATCAAACAAAACAAAGGTCCTGGCTGCCATTCCCGGCGACAGAAATACTGACTTTCTCATCGTAGACGGCGTTGAACGGCGCAGCTTTGATGCCATCACACAATACAAATATCCCATGACCCGGATGGGATATACTTTCTCCTCTGCTTCCAATGAAGCGGTTATGGATGGAGTGGTGAACATGGAAGATTTCAAATTTATCATTTGGATGTTACTGGACGAAAGTACTGCTGACGATACGTTTAACAAAACCGAGCAGGCCAAAGTAAAAGAATTTATTGACAATAACAAAGGTGTGTTCATCGTTTCCGGTTCCGAAGTGGGATGGGATCTAGTAGAAAAAGGGGACGCTACAGACAAAAATTTCTACGAAACTTATTTCAAAGCCAAATACATCAGCGATGACCCTGGAGCTGCCAAAACATACTACACGGCCGAAGACAATAATAATGAGATTTATCATTTTGATGATGGTACGCACGGGATTGCAAATATCGGCTATCCCGACCTGATTAAACCTTATGGCGGCTCGGTGGAGTCATTCACCTACCCGGGGGTGGCCGTAAGCAGCGGAGTAGCCGGAGTAAGTTACAAAACGGCAACCAGTGGCATGGAATATCTGGCTTTCCCCATTGAAGCCGTATATGAAGACAGCGAAAGAAAATATCTTCTCAATTATATATTCCGGAACTACAGCGATATACTTTCTGTCGAAAATAATTTTATCCAAACACATATCCGGATTTACCCTAACCCAACCGGAGGCCTACTCACAATTTCCTATCCAAACACCATAAAAATCCACAAAGTTGAGCTATTTGACATGTACGGACGGAAACTCATAGATGTCTCTAACAGCCGGCGCATTAACTTAAGCAGGTACCCCAGAGGTATTTATATAGTGAAAATTGAGGATGAAAAGGGCAGACAAGGCAGCTTTAAAGTGATGAAGCGATAGACAATTTTTATTCTCTTGCTGGCAGTAACTCCCACGAGTAATGAGGTCCGGAACAGAACGGAGTACCTATCTACAAAATACGGATAAAAGGAGGTTTTCCCAAAACAGACAACCATAGAAGTATTGATCCGGCAAAGTGTTTACCCCTCAATCGGGTTATTTTTCTGCTTTTGGATTAAAACATCGGAGTTGTTTAAAAACTTTTAACCTGAGTTCGATATAAGCTTTGCTCACAGTTTCAGATAATTAGTCCAAAAACGACTCAAATTTACGAAGTATTATCGGGATAATTATCGAAATTTACTAGTAGGAAAATCTTATACCGAGCTCAGGTTTTTAGAATACTACTTTTTCTACAGCCAACATATTTTCTATATCCGAGTTCAGCAACTGCAGCGTACGCATGTTGGCATCCAGCTCCCTTAGGATTTCTTTCCTTTTGTCTTCGACCATATCCTTTAAACCTCCAAACAAGTCGGAATAATAATTTATTCCCTCCTTTAAATGCCGGGCAAAACCTAACAAGTATTTTTCTTGTTTAACATTTACTGAAACTCTGGTTTCCTCAATTTTATTTTTCAGAAAATCAATATATATTTTCAGCTCTTTGATAAACATGTTTGGACGGTCAGTTCTCGTGATAACGTTTGTCTTCCCGTATATGTGATCAATAAGCTCTTTTAAGCTCATTTTTTTTGAAAAATAGGCCATATTCGGCCCCGGGCAAACAGAAACGCCCTCACCTTCAATTTTGGTATCTATGTTATTTACCAGCAAGGCAGAAGTACCCAGGCCGACGCAGAGGCATGATTTGTCAATAATTTTCCCGAACCTGGTACGATGTTCCTCCGGTGTCAGTGACTCTTTATTTAATTCCTTTAATTTTAATTGCTGATAACGACGTGAGGCTGTACACAACGGTTTATCAGAAAATTCCTTATCAGAAAGTAGAAATCTTTTAGGACAAGCACTTCCTAACACACCTTTATCGAGTAGGGCACGTTTTTCAATATCTTTGGTATTACCTTTGAGGCTGTTGAAAGGAACTCCTAATGGCGAAATGTTACTTAAATACAGGTCATTTTCTTTGGCCTCTAATAACTTATTCAGTGTTATTTCATCAACGTTTGATGCTTCAGGAACCAAAAGAAAAGGAGTGCCCCAGCCAACGGAATCAACTTTGTAGTGATCAATTAGAAACTGATGCTCGTCGGATGTGCCAACACCTCCCTGAGCAGTAATTTTCAAAGGCAATATATCTTTTGGTATCGTACGATTTTTACTGGAAAGCGCCCTGACAATAATCTCGTAAACAGACTGAATTAGTGTGTCCCGGTTGTCTCTGAACTCCGCTAAAATGGGCCCCATCAAATAACCTTCGGTGGCAAAAGCATGCCCTCCACAATTCAGTCCCGATTCAATTCTGTATTCCGAAACCCACAGTCCTTTTTTTGCAAGAAACTTACCCTGAATCAGAGCAGATCTGTAATCACTGACTTTTAAAATAATCTTCTTTTTTATTTCTCCGTTTTCATCCGGATAAAAGTCATTAAATTGTTCCATATAACCGTACAAGCGGGGGTTCATCCCAGCCGACAGGACAAGCGAAGAGCTTAAATCGCTGTTTGCATATCCCCTTAGTGCGGCATGAGCATCGTTATATTCTATAGGCAATTTCTCTCCATTCTTATAATTATCTTTATTAATTTTGGTCATGATATTCACATCAATACTTCCCATTGATAAGTTATCCTTTAACCAGTCCCTAATTTCATCAAGATGAATATATTTGGCTGCTAAACTCCTGAATTCACGTTTCAAAGCAGAGCTGTCCGGTAACAAATTAAAGTATTCTTTTATCTCATTACTTTTCTCAATAGTGGCACCTTTTAATTCATCGAATTTCTTCTGTGCCAAATTGTTAATCAGATTCAGATAGGATGTAATACGTTTTGCTCTGAAATCATCTGTTTTCTCCGTAATCTCACTATAAGGAATTTCATATTTACCGCAATACATCTTTCGTATCTTTTCCAGAAGTATATCATCAACAAGTGAAATGACAGAATCAATTCCGTATTGAGAAACCTTCAGTGGCGTATCAATGCTAAACCCGATTCCCATAACAGGAATGTGAAATGAATGTGTTTTTCTCATTATAAATAGTTTGTTATTAACAATGAAGTACTATTACTTGAACGTAAATACCGTACAGAATTTGGGGTCAAAGGTATTGCTTTTTTGTGTAGTTCGACTAATCGTTAAAAGATTTGATACCCTAACTATTGTTGTGAATACGCCATCATCACACCAAGTGTATTGAGTACAATAAGTTGGAGAAATTTTCGAATGATGGAGGAAGGCGAATATTTTATTAACCTGAGCACGACATAAGCTTTGCTCAGGTTATTAACAAAAGTAGTAGCGCAGCGACAACGGGATTGCTTTTCCTTAAACGACTTCAATAAGTGGAGATTATTACCATACCGTATAATTTCAACTATTTTCCAATAAAAGTTACCTGAGTTTGCCAAAAATGTACTTATTTTGTCCTGCCCAAAAGCAAAGGCGATCTTATCTTAAAGCCATGAAAAAATACATTCTTTCCGGAACAGTTATCTTTCTGATCTCCACATTGTTTCTTTTTTCGTGTTCTCAAAAAAAAGAGATTCAACCCATTCATCTGAAAGGAGAAGCACAAGGTACCTATTATAATATGGTCTATTACGATGCGCAAAACCGCAACTTCCATTCGCAGGTTGATTCCATTCTCAAAGCATTTGACAGGTCAGTTTCTTTATGGCTTCCCAACTCTATTTTGTCGCGTGTAAATAGTAATGATACAAGTGTAGTGTTAGATAATAATTTTATAGGCAACTTCAACTACTCCCAACAGGTGAGCAAAGCCACCGATGGTGCTTTCGATATGACAGTAGGCCCGCTTGTAGAAGTGTGGGGCTTTGGTTTTGAAAGCCGGGAAAAAGTAGGAAAACACCTCGTGGACAGCCTGTTGCCTCTGGTGGGCTATAAAAAAATAAAGATTGTAAACGGGAAAGTTATTAAAGCGTATCCAGGGATGCAAATTGATTTTAATGGTATTGCCCAAGGTTACTCTGACGATGTGGTCGGTCGCTTTTTCGACAGCCGCGGTATCCATAACTACCTGATTGACATAGGTGGTGAAGTGAAAGGCAAAGGAGAAAAACCCGATGGTTCCTCTTGGCGTGTGGGCATTGAGAAACCTGCTGCCGACAAGGATTCTCCCCGAATACTAAAAGCCGTCATCGCCCTCAATAACATGTCAGTGGCTACCTCTGGAAGTTACAGAAAATATTACGAAGAAAACGGAATACGCTATTCACATACCATCGATCCCAAAACCGGATATCCGGTGCAACATTCGCTACTGAGTGTTTCTGTACTGACGAAAAACACCGCTCTGGCCGATGCTTATGCCACCGCTTTCATGGTAATGGGTTATAAAAAATCGCGTGCCTTTGTGGAGAGTCACCCTGGTATGGAGGCCTTTTTTATCTGGTCAGCCAAAGACAAAAGCTTTAAGAATTACGCCACTCCAGGGTTTAAAAAACTAATCATCGAACGATTCAATTAATGCTTCCGGTTTAATAGAAAATGATTATTTTTGAAAACTAAAAAGAACAAACCATGAAGAGGGGTATACTACTTTTTGCTCTACTGCTGAGCGGTCTTCTGATAAAAGCACAAGATACAACAAAAACAGATCTTGCCATCGCCAGAGATCTTGTAAGCCACGATGTTGCCAGCGTAAAAGAGGCGCTGACCGGATTGGGGCTGACATTTCAGATTATCAAAGAGAGATCCCATAAAGCTTCCGCATTTGTGGAAGGAAGCAAAAACAACATGAAGAAATGGGTGTTTGAAATGAAACGTGGCGATACCAAAGGAATGAAGAGAATCACCGATATTATCGTAATCTACGATATGGACAATGGTGGTGATTTTTTTGATATGAAACGTTACGGCGAACCTGTGAAGAAAGTGAGAATCAACGGAAGAAAGGTCAAGTTTAAACTTTTGCAAGGTAGAAAAGTCAGCACATTAGAGGTATCGGTAAAATAAGTTCTTCCGGTTTATTAGAACATGTCCAGCGTTTTGTCACCTTCACTGTCATCAAATATATCCAGTTGGTTTGATGTAGCATAATATTTTCGTGAAACTTCTTTGGAGAAATTTTCTGTGTAATACCTTATGCTTTTCTTAATGAGTTTGGTTGGTGTGGTTTTTCGTGCCCGGCAATAATTCTTAAGTGATTTCATCTGTTTTGCCGAAAGCTTGAAACTCACCACTTTGTACTGATGTTTTTTTCTGTACCACTTTCCCATAGATGTTCCGGTTTTTTTACCCCGCTAAAGATAGACAAAAATCGCAACCTCCACTAAGCTGTTGAAAAATTGTGAATAAGATATTTGTGCTGAATTTTTGTACAGGAGAAATAAAAAAATCCTGCAACAACCGCTTGATAACAGCCTGACGATTGAATGACCTGTCCTGTTATTTCAGCAGCCCCATAACCTTTTCCGCGTAAGCATTGGCCTTTTCCATACTTGTAGATTCTGCATAAACACGTATTATCGGTTCCGTATTGGAAGTTCGCAACTGTACCCAGCCATCAGGAAAATCAATTTTCAAGCCATCGATATCCAGCATGGGAAATTCTGCGTAAGCACGCCGTACACGGTCAAAAAGTTTTGGCACCAGGATTTTCGATTTCAGGGCGATTTTATTTTTAGAAATAAAATAATCGGGATATGTGGCTCGCAACTGCGATACTTTTATTTCCCGTTTGGCAAGATATGTAAGGAAAAGCGCGGTGCCAACCAGTGCATCCCGGCCGGAATGTAATTCGGGATAAATCACACCACCGTTACCTTCTCCACCGATAACGGCCTGTGTCTCTTTCATTTTCGCAACTACATTTACTTCACCCACGGCCGCTGCAACATATTTTCCACCTAATTTTTCGGTAACATCGCGTAACGCCCGCGTAGAAGAGAGGTTAGAAACCGTATTTCCCTGAGTATGTTGCAAAACATAATCAGCAACAGCCACCAGTGTATATTCTTCCCCAAACATCTCCCCGTTTTCCATAATAAATGCCAGCCTGTCCACATCCGGATCGACCACAATGCCCAAATCAGCTTTTTCGGTAACTACTTTGGCCGAAATCTCCGTCAGGTTTTCCGGCAACGGTTCCGGGTTATGGGTAAATTCGCCGGTCGGTTCACAATTCAGTTCAACAATTTCTTTTACGCCAAGTGCTTTCAGCAGCCTGGGTATAGCCAGTCCGCCGGTAGAGCTTACCCCATCCACAACTATCTTGAAACCGGCTTTGGCAATCAGATTTTTGTCCACAAGCTTTAGCTGAAGCACGGCATCGATGTGCCGGTCGATAAAACTATCGTCTTCCGTTACGGTTCCCAGCTCATCCACCGGGGCAAAATTAAAATTCAGATTCTTTGTGTATTCAAAAACCTGTTTCCCCTCTTCTTCTGATAGGAATTCACCTTTCTCGTTAAGCAACTTCAAGGCATTCCACTGTTTGGGATTGTGGCTGGCCGTAAGGATAATACCACCATCCGATTGTGTTTGGAGGACAGCCATCTCCACAGTAGGAGTCGTGGAAAGCCCGGTGTTGATGATGTCTGCCCCCATTCCCACGGCAGTGGAAACCACAAGACCTTCCACCATTTTCCCCGAAATACGGGCATCGCGACCCACCACAAGACGTATGGTTTTTTTGTCGTGGCGCTTTTGATGGAAATATACAAAGGCTGCTGTATATTTGACAATGTCGATGGGACTGAGATTTTTACCGCTTTCCCCACCGATGGTTCCACGGATACCTGATATTGATTCGATTAACGTCATTTCTAATGGTAAGATTAAGATTGCAGGACTTCCTTATGGAAACTACCTTGTGCAAAATTAGTGAAATATCGTCCCCTACTGAAAAAAGATTACTTATTTTCGCTTTATATTAAAGGAATGAGGAGATGCATTTTTATGTTGGTATAAATCTTAAATTTGCAGCAGAATTTTAACCTATGGATGAAGAATTTGATTGGCAACAGGACGATGAAACAAATGAGCTGGTAAGCCGTTTTGAGGAGTTGTTGGCATCGGGAGAAGGTCATTTTTTTGATGTGGAGGAGTTTGAAGCTATCATCGATTATTACCTTGATGTTCAGCAAACAAGTCTGACTCACTCTGCTATTGAGTGGGCGCGGGCACAGCATCCCGGCAGTAATTCTTTCAAAATAAGAGAGGCCAGACTTTACACACAGGAAGCAAAGTACAACCAGGCATTGAAAATTTTGAATGATTTGGATACGCTGGAAAATGGTAATGAGGAGTATTATCTGGCAAAAGGTGAGATATACAGCCTGATGGATAAGCATGAGCAAGCCATTGCCGCTTATAAAAAAGTGATGGAGACAACCGAGCGCCCGGAGGAAATTCTCTCCAATATTGCATACGAGTACGAAAGCCTCAACGATTATCCCAACGCTTTACGCCATTTGACAAAAGCGCTGGAACTCCGCCCCGAGTCAGAAGACCTTATTCAGGAGATTGCTTTTTTCTTCGAGCTTACCAGCCGTGAAGAAGAAGCCATCGAATTTTTCGGGAATTTTTTAGATCGACATCCTTACTCAAAATTTGCATGGTTTAATCTCGGTATTTTTTACAGTAATCAGGAGCTTTTCGAGAAAGCCATCCAGGCTTACGAATTTGCCGTGGCCATTGATGATGAATTTGCTTCTGCTTATTTTAACATGGCCAATGCTTACACAAGTATTCAACAATATCGCAAAGCCATCAGCCTTTACGAAGAAACGCTAAAACTGGAAAAACCCGATGCCATAACCTATTGCTATATTGGCGAATCATGGGAAAACCTGGACAACCTCGAAAAAGCATTAATACATTACAACCATGCACTTGACTTGGATGATAAGCTGGCCGATGCCTGGGGTGGAGTAGCCCGTGTTTTTGTCCGCCAGAATATGGAGAAAACGGCCATTAAATATTACGAAAAAGCTATTCAACTAGCTCCCCAGCAGGATGATCTGAAGTTCGAACTGGCCGTGCTTTTCCTGCGTAACCATAACCTTGACAAAGCTGGCCCCCTCTTTGAGGAGGTGGTAAACCACAACAGCCATTACGTAGAAGCCTGGCTCAATTACTCATTGGTTTTAGCTTTACAGGACAAGTTTTCGGAAGCCGTTGGCATCCTGACCAAAGCATTAAAAGATAATGATTCGGATGCCAAGATTTTGTATAGACGTGCCGGCTACCTGTACCGTACCGGAAAAATTGAAGAAGCTTTTTTTGATATTGAACATGCTGTAAAGTTGAACTTTGATGAACATCAGGATTTACTACAGTACCTCCCGGAACTACTTGACGAACCGCGGTTTGTTGAAATTCTGGATCTATATAAGAAACCCAATAGTTAATAAAAAAATATAAAAATGAATATTACGCTGAAATTTATTCCCAAAAGACCTTCACAGCCCAGAGCTAACGGCATTTCAATGGTTATGGACAAAGGCATCGGGATGAACCAGGCTGCAGATTTAGTAGAAACTGCAGGAAGCCTTATTGATCTTCTGAAACTCGGTTTCGGCACCTCTTACGCCAATCCGAATGTGAAGAAAAAAATTGCTCTTTACAAGAAACAAGGTATCCGTGTTTATCCTGGTGGAACACTTTTCGAAGCATTTGCCATCAGAGATCAGTTTGATGACTTCCGTCGTTTTCTGGATAAACTGGGTTTTGATGCGGTTGAAATCTCAGACGGGTCCATGGAAATAGATCACGACAAAAAATGTGAATATATCCATACACTAGCCAAAGACTTTTTAGTAGTGTCGGAGGTAGGCTCAAAAATTGCGGGGCTGGAGATTCCTATATCTCAATGGGTTTCTCAAATGCAACTGGAACTAGAAGCTGGCTCTTTCAAAGTAATTGCCGAAGCCCGCGAAAGTGGCACGGTGGGTATTTACGATATACACGGGAAGGCCAATTTTGAGCTTATCAGCGAGATTTCCAAACAATTGCCGCTGGACAACATTCTGTGGGAAGCGCCCCAAAAATTACAACAGGTATGGTTTATCAAACATTTTGGTGCCAACGTGAACCTTGGAAATATTGCTCCCACGGAAATTATCCCGTTAGAAACCTTGCGCCTGGGCTTACGAGGTGATACATTTATGCATTTTTTACCCGATGAACTTAAGCAATAGATAGTCTGTGTCAGGGAACAGAATACAACTCCAAAAGAAATCTCCCCATGGAAAACACATCTTTACAAGCTTTGCTCAAGAGTCAGCAGCATTTTTTTTCAAGCGGCAAAACTCGTGAGCTCTCAACCAGGAAAGAGGCTTTGAAAAAGTTGCGTTCTGCCATCCTTATGCACGAAGAGGAGCTTTACCAGGCGTTGCACAAAGACTTACATAAATCACCTTTTGAATCGTATGCTACTGAAATCGGTTTTGTACTTGATGAATTGCGCTTCCATCTGAAAAAGCTACACAAATGGGTCAAACCCAAGAGAGTAAGTTCTTCCATTGTGAGCTTCCCGGCAAAGGGTTATAAAACAAACGAACCCCTTGGAACCGTTTTGATTATAGCCCCTTGGAACTATCCTTTTCAGTTGATGATAGCTCCTTTGATTGGTGCTGTTTCCGCTGGCAATACGGTGATTATAAAACCGTCTGAGATTGCCGAAAATACAGCACTGGTCATCGAGAAGATCATTAACAACAGCTTTGAAAAAAAATACATTCATGTAGTTACCGGTGGGGTGGAAATGTCGCAAGCACTGTTGAAGCTCAAGTTCGATCATATCTTCTTCACAGGAAGTCCGCGCGTGGGGAAAATAGTGATGCAATCGGCAGCAAAACAGATGATTCCGGTTACCCTCGAGCTGGGCGGGAAAAGTCCGTGCATTGTGGACGAAACAGCACCTCTGAAGCTAACTGCCAGGCGGATTGTCTGGGGGAAAATGCTGAATGCCGGCCAAACATGTATTGCCCCCGATTATCTTTATGTTCATGAAAAAATAAAAGAGCCATTGGTGAAAGCGATCATTGCCGTCATCAAAAAGGCCTTTGGTGAAGATGCCCGTAAGAGCCCTGACTTCCCACGCATCATCACCCGTGCCAATATGGAGCGGCTGGCTTCTTTGCTTGACGGAGCCAAAATTGCTTATGGCGGTCATTACGACAAGGAAGAGAAATATTTTGAGCCTACTATTCTTGATGAGGTCAGTTTTGACCTCCCGGTGATGCAACAGGAGATTTTTGGTCCCATTTTGCCTGTACTTACGTTCTCCGGGCCGGAGGAAATAATTTCTCAGGTGAATGCCCGCCCGCGGCCGCTGGCGCTGTATGTCTTTTCCAAAAGCCGCTCCTTTCAGAAGAAGATTATCGGCAACATCCCTGCCGGTGGCGTCACAGTGAATGACACTTTGATGCACATTGCCAGCAACAAGCTGCCATTTGGCGGTGTGGGCAACAGCGGAATTGGGAAATATCACGGCTATTATAGCTTTGAGACATTCTCCAATGCCAAGCCGGTGGTCTATCGTGGAACCTGGATCGATATCCCGATTCGCTATGCGCCTTATGGCAAAAAGTTAAAAATTATCAAATATTTAATGCGTTAATGCGCAAACATATTTTCAGCCACGGGCAGGTTGACAATAGTGAAAAGAATATCTATGAAGGAATATACTAACTACTTTTTTAAAGGAATTGCTGTAGGTGTTGCCAACATTATTCCCGGAGTCTCCGGGGGCACTATAGCATTGATTACCGGTATCTTCGAGCGTCTTATTAATGCCATAAAAGCTTTTGACCTCGTGGCGGCAAAGCTGCTTTTTACGGGAAGATGGAAAGCCTTTGCTGAAAAAACCGATTTCTATTTCCTACTTACCCTGTTTATCGGCATTGCTCTGGCCATCATTGCGTTGGCACGTGTTTTCAATTACTTGTTCAGAGATTACCCGGTTTACATTTGGTCTTACTTTTTCGGGCTTGTGCTGGCTTCTATCTATTTTGTGGCAAAAACCGTTGAGCGATGGAACTTTGCCGTTATTTTTGTTTTTATTCTCGGAACAGCTTTCGCAGTTTTTGTTTCACTCATTAACCCTGCTGCTGAGAACAGTAGTTTCTGGTACCTGTTTTTGTGTGGTGTGGTGGCTATTTGCAGCATGATTCTTCCGGGATTGTCGGGTTCTTTCGTACTTATCCTGATGGGAAACTACAAACTTGTGGCCATTCAGGCCATTAATGGGCGAGAACTTTCCATTTTATTTCCCGTAGCACTCGGAGCCATCATCGGACTTATCGCTTTTTCACATCTCCTTTCGTGGGTGTTTAAAAAATATAAAAGCCTGACTATTTCCATTCTGGCAGGCTTTATCCTCGGATCACTGAATGTGTTGTGGCCATGGAAAACTGCCGAATACCTGAAAAACGGTACCGGTGAACTGGTTCTGAAACATGGTGAAAAAGTGGTGGCACGTTACGCCAGCGTACTACCAGCACATTACGACAAAATTTTCTGGATTGCTGTGTTCATTATGATTTTGGGAATTTTAAGTATCACAGCTATCGAGCTGATGGCCGGAAACGAGACAAAGGAATTGAAATAAAAAAAATTTAAATAGCAGGTTATATTTATGGATATCTACGGACTCATCGGCAAACCTCTGGAACATTCCTTTTCGAGAGATTATTTCTCACAAAAGTTTGCGAAGAAACACATTGATGCGGAATATCGGCTGTGGGAAATGAATACACTTCCTGACCTGCATGAATTTGCCCGCGAAAACCCACAGCTTAAAGGTCTGAATATTACGATTCCTTACAAAAGGGCAGTCCTTTCTGATATGGATGAGATTTATACTCCTGTTTCACTTGTTGGCAGCATGAATGTTATAAAAGTTCACCGAAACGGAGATGCTATTTTTTTGAAAGGATTTAATACTGACATCATTGGTTTTGAGAGGTCGTTGAAACCACTCTTAAAAGGCCACAAAATAATACGCGCACTCATTCTGGGAACGGGAGGCTCATCACATTCGGTAGCTTATGTATTGCGAAAACTCGGTATTTACTTTTCTTATGTTACCCGCCATCCGGAAAAGATGGAGACGATGGGTTACTCGTGGATAACACCGGCCATAATGGAAGAGTTCCATCTCATCGTTAACACCAGCCCGGTGGGAATGTTTCCTGATACAGAACAGGCCCCCGCAATTCCTTACGAGATGCTTACGCCCAACCATATACTCTTCGACCTTATTTATAATCCGGAAGAGACATTGTTTTTAAAAAAGGGAAAAGCACAGGGTGCCACTGTAAGAAACGGTCTGGAAATGCTGAAAATTCAGGCGGAAGAATCCTGGAAAATCTGGAAAAAACATTAAAAAAACTTACGGCTATGAATATTATTATTTCAGGCTACGGCCGGATGGGGAAAACCGTGGAGGAAGTTTGCCACCAACGGGGACATGAAATTGCCGCCATCATAGATAACTCAACAGGCTGGGAAAAAGTGACTTTGCCATTACACAATACTGTTGTCATCGACTTCTCCATGCCAGGTGAGGCCGTGAACAATATTTTGCGTTGCTTTCGGATGGGGCTGCCAGTGGTAACCGGAACCACCGGATGGTATAGTGATCTGGAACCGGTTAAAAAAGTCTGTGCCGAAGCCCATGGAACATTTTTTTATGCCCCCAACTTCAGTATTGGAGTAAACATTCTTTTCCACGTTAACCGGTTGCTGGCCAAGATCATGACTTCCGTTGAAGGTTATCATCCATCGATTTCCGAAACACATCACATCCATAAACTGGATGCACCAAGTGGGACGGCCTTGCGGTTGGCAGAAGATATTCTGCACGAAAATCCACAACTAAAAAAATGGAAAGACACGCCAGATGATGATCCGCACACGCTTCCTGTCCTCTCTTTTCGTGAGGGTGAAGTTCCCGGAATTCACGAGGTGGTTTACGATTCGGAAGTGGACAGACTGACACTGAAACACGAAGCCAAAAGCCGGAAAGGCTTCGCATTGGGAGCAGTGCTTGCCGCAGAATTTATTCAGGAGAAAAAAGGAGTTTTCACCATGCACGACTATCTGGATACACTGGGATTATAAACGGTTGACCGTTGCGAATAGCAAAGTAAAACAAAAATAGCTGAAACCTAATGTCACAAATTATAACATCAGGTTGTTGAATTCTTCCCGTTGAAAGTTGCCTGTTTTTATCATAGCTTTGTAGCAGATTTCAATTAACAATTATTAACGACTGCCAAACAACGATTGTAGTATTTTGCAGCATCAATAAAACATGAGCAAATGATAGAATTACTGATTTTTATTCCGCTTTCTTTCACGTTTCCCACAATTTTTCTTTGGGCACAATTTGAGAGAGCAGGACGAAATGGTTGGGAAACACTGGTTCCATTTTATAATCTTTATGTTTTCCTAAGGATCATCAAAAAACCCCTGTGGTGGTACCTTTTGTTGATTTTCCCCTTTATCAACGTATTCATGTTCATGCTCATGTTGGTGGAAATGGCAAAGTGTTTCGGAAAATACGGCCTGGGAGAACAGTTTTTTGCCGTAGTCTTCCCATTTTTCTATTTTCCTTATCTCGCTTTTCAAAAAGGGGAAAAATTTGTTGATCCCGATGAGCGCAAGGAACCGAGGAAAAGTGCCACCCGCGAGTGGACAGATGCTATCATCTTTGCTGTTGTTGCTGCCACCATTATTCGCACTTTTCTCATTGAAGCCTACACCATACCTACCTCTTCCATGGAAAAATCGCTGCTTGTAGGCGATTATCTTTTTGTCAGTAAGATCGCCTATGGCCCAAAAGTCCCCAACACACCATTGTCGTTTCCATTTGTTCATCACACTATGCCTTTCACAAAACACATGAAATCCTATCTCACCTGGATTGAATTACCCTACTTGCGTCTGCCTGGTTTGGAAACAGTTCACAGAAACGATGCTGTTGTTTTTAATTATCCTGACGGGGATACGGTTTCAACCCGATTCCAGAGCAACATCAGCTACTATTCTTTGGTGAAACAGTATGGCCGTAAAAGGGTATGGAGTGATAAAAAAGATTTTGGAAATATCATTTACCGGCCGGTGGACAAGCGCGAAAACTTTATTAAAAGATGTATTGGTCTCCCCGGCGATTCTTTACAGATTATCAGCCGCAAAGTATTTATTGACGGGAAAGAAAACCATGACCCTGGAAAGAAAGAATTCCAATATACGGTTTATACTGATGGACATTCCATCAATCCCATCATCCTCGATCGCCTGAATATTACCGAAGGCTGGCGCACAAACACTCCGGGGCAATTCGTTTACATGCTTACAGATGAGGCACGCGATGCCCTGAAAAAACTCCCAATTGTAAAAAGTATTGAAGTTTTCAATATCCCCAAAGGGGTACGTGATCCGGAAATTTTCCCGTTTAGCAATTATTATAAATGGAACCGTGACAACTACGGGCCTATTTATATTCCCAAAAAAGGAGCCACCATTGCCCTGAATATGAAAGTGCTACCTCTTTACAAAAGAGCAATCAGAGTATATGAAGGTAACAAGCTAGAGGTAAAAGATGGGAAGATTTATATCAACGGTAAGGTAGCCGATCATTACACTTTCAAAATGAACTATTACTGGATGATGGGTGATAACCGCGACAACTCCGCCGACTCGCGTTACTGGGGTTTTGTACCGGAAAATAATATCGAAGGCAAAGCTGTTTTCATATGGTTATCGCTTGATCCGCATAAATCAATTCTTGACGGAAAAATTCGCTGGAACAGACTTCTTACTTTCGTAAAGTAGGTTATTTCAGGAAAATAATTTTCTTTTCTATGCTGTTTTCGCCCGCATTCAACCGGAGGATATAAACTCCGGGAGTTTCCGGTTGCCATCGGAAGTGGTGTTCGCCGGGAGCAAGTTTACCGGAAAACAGCGTTGAGATTTTTTTACCGCCCAGGTCAAAAGTGCTTACTTCAACTTCCCGTGTTCTTTTCAGCCGAAAAGAACACGAAAAAAATTCTTTTGCCGGGTTGGGAAAGACCTTAAATCCGAAAACATTTTCCCAGTTTTCTTTCAAACCAGAAGTCTTTTCCCATAGAATTTTCCCGAAGAAAGGACGATAATTGAACGCTGTTATCGTCAAATCGGCCTGCTTTCCTGAGGGGATGGAATCAACTGACAATAAAGCGTTCCCAACAGAGTCCACATTGGCAACGGCGTAAATAATTCCTTTAGAAAACAAAGCAACACGCCCGTTGTGAAGATTGGTTTTGACAAGAATGGAAGTACAGGTATCATCAACGGAAACGGGATAATCAGCTTCAACAGCCTTCGGTATGTCCGTCCTTACTTCCAGCGATGGGTCGCCAAAAACTATCCAGGTATCGGTTATCTCGTAACCAGCTGTTCCATATTCATCATTCATCTTTATGCAGCCATCCATGCAAATGGCAGCAAAAGTACGTGGAGGATACGCCGAATCAGGAGCTACGAGCATAGCATTCATCTGTTGTTGGGCATACATGGGCGGATCCCAGCTCTGGTCTATAGTAGGCATAAGCACGGCCACTGCCCCTGCGGGCTTTCCGCCGAACGAAGCCCGTAACCAACTCTCGGCAAAACAATCCTGATGAACAAAATTTCCGGTGGCACATGAAACGGAAATGATAAAAGGCCATTTATCATTGTTTTCGAGCTTGCTCACCTGGCTATTGTCAAAATGTGTTGTATTCCAACCAGCGGTACTGCCGTGGCCGCAATAATTAATAATTCCCACTCCCCTGTTGATGGCTGTCCTCAGCATTGTCACAGAAGGGTCTCCATTAGCGTCAGCACCGCCCTGCGAACCATCGAAAAGTTCTGATACATACCGGTAAGTGGTAGTGAGCAGATACGCAGAATCAACAAACCGAATTTGCTGATAATCCATAAGATCACGGTATCCAGGGCCCATTTCTGAGCCAATACCGATGGCTCGGGTGTACCAGTTACCGGACGAAGGATTTATCTCATAAGCCATGGTCCGGTCAACCATCGTTAATAACTGCTGAGGAGTTTTCGCAGAAAAGCGTCCAATAAAAAGGTCAGGATAATGATCATTGCCGTCCACATAAGCGTAGTCGTTGTCAGAGTCGTTGCCGGCAACACTACCACCCGGCACCTGTGCAGCATCGCCCACGAGCAGCACATAAGAAATGCCTGCCTGCTGGTAAACTTTCCGGATATAGGCTTTTATAGCCTGTCGGTTTTCCCCCACAATGGCCACATCGGCAACTTCGACATGCATTCCTGTGTGACGTTTCCAGGAGATGAAATCTTTGAGTAACGGAATAAAAGGTCCGTAACTGATGACCAGCATACCCGGTGCCGGAGGTTGTTTTTTTCCCGATTTAAGGCCGAAAGAATAGTTCAAGAAATGGTGCCTTAAAATATCCTCAAAGCCGACAGTGCTTAAAGGCTTCTGCAATGTAGGGGTTGCTTTAGGGTCCTTTTGAAAAGTTATGTCAAAAACAACATTATCATAAATCCGTAGTGTTTTTTGTACCGGATTATACCGAAACGGGTAAACTACCAGCGTTTGTCCATACCTCTGCCTCAAAAGGTAGGGTAGGCGGACCCTCCACAACCGGTCGGGGAAAAAAGTATCTTCACCGTAAGCTTTTCCAAAAACAAAGGGTAGCGTATCCTGTTGAATACCGCGGTAAACATTTCCTTTGGAAGGAGAGATAAGAATATCTCCTTTATCATAAAAATGAGCAGAAACAATTTTGACTATCATTTTTGAGCCTTCCGGAAGCATCAGCGAAACAGCGTAATGGGGTAGTCCGGGAGACTCTTTCGCCAAGCCCTGAACACCATTTTTTGTTACAATAGCTTGTGCCTCACCACGAGAAGTCATCTTGTTTTCAAATTGAAAAACCTCCCCCTTAAAACGTAACACAACATGTGTGGAAGAAGAAGAAATAAGCGAAAAACCAGAATGATTCTGTGTATAAGCCCGGTCAGGGATAGTCATTAACAACAACACAGCTGTCAGCGTTATAAATTGACGGATATTTCCGGGTGTGCTCATAAACAACCATAGTTTGTTGGCTAACCTAGTTTTATACTTTTGTAATCTTTAAGTAAAAAACGTACTGGGTACCAGGCGGCAGCAAGGCCTATAATAAACACCGTAATAAAGACATACACAAAATCGAGTAGTTTCATTTGTACCGGATAGGCATTTATGATAAAACCACCATTTCCCGAGCCCAGCCGCACCAACCCATAATGCTGTTGCAGCCACAAAATCACAAAGCCGATAACCAATCCTGAGGCAGCACTCAGCAGGCTTATCAAAATTCCCTGGCGAAGAAAAATCTGCCGCAGGGTGTGCATGTCGGCACCCATACTCTTCAGCACGGCGAGGTCTTTCATTTTTTCCACAATCAGGATGGCAACGGAGCCGACCATGTTGAAGGAGGACAAAATCAGGATAAAAACCAGTATTAGAAAAACCGCCATCTTTTCCGATTTCATAATTTTAAACAGGGTTTCATTCTGCTGAAAACGATTTTTTATCACGTAAAGGGGGCCTGCAATTTTTTCTATCCTTTTCTGAACTTCCTCTATGGAAACACTTTTCTTTATAAAGACATGCAATGAAGTTACTTCATCGCTGTAATTCAATAGCTCACGGGCAAAACGCAACGGCACCAGCACATATTTCTGATCAAAATTCTGTTGTACTGAAAAAACACCTGCCGGGGGAATCACTTCGCGATTAAAGGCATTTTGAAAATTAAAGGAAGAAGCATTTCCCCTCCGGGGAACCAGCACCGTCAGCAGTTGTCGCGCATCGCGCGTGTTGATACCAAGAAACCATGCTACACCGGCACCCACCACGGCAAAGTTTCCTTTGCCGGACTGCAAAACAAAAGTTCCCGCCTGCATCTTTGAATCCAGCTTATTCACTTTCATATAGTTTGGCGACAGGCCCATAATTTCACCGATGTATTGTTTATCACCGTACTTAAAGAGAGCATCTTCCGCAACCACCTGCACAACCTGAGCCACGCCGGAAAGTTGTTGAATTTTTTCCACGGGAAACTGTGTATAATGGAAAGTCTTTCCCTGCTTTGCGGTAATAGTAAAATCGGGATTAAAAGTATGATATAGTGAGGATATGACGTTTTCAAAACCATTGAAAACAGAGAGTACCACAATTAGGGCAGCCGTTCCAATGCCCAAGCCGATCATGGAGACAAGCGAAATCACATTAATCAGGTTATGCGACTTTTTTGAAAAAAGATAACGCCGGGCCATGAAAAGTGAAAACTGCATAAATTCTGTTTTTCTTTGACCTACAAATATCCGATAATTCCGCTAACAAAAGAAGTAGTTTTTGATTCTTCCGGAAGAAAAGAGTTGACCTCACTAGTGGGTACTAAAAAGTAAACAATATCCTTTAAAATTATTTGTATATCGTACTCGTAGTATTTTTTTAGTGCGTGACGATTTGAATTGAAAATTCGGATTTTTGTTTATTTCTAAACATAAGTCCATG
>VAPM010442469.1_pt1 | contig 28980 bp, 28 predicted proteins | sample 3395091 | NCBI WGS metagenome assembly VAPM01 (sample SAMN08290445, study PRJNA428436) | hydrothermal vent metagenome | isolation source: Deep-sea hydrothermal vent chimney 3 | place: Pacific Ocean: Juan De Fuca Ridge
TGAAACCTGCTGCGGAAAAATTAGCCGAAGTATTATCATCGATAGAATTTAAAACACCCGATACGCCAGTCATTCATAATGTTGATGTTCAACATTATTCAGAAGTAAAACAGATTAGAGATGCATTAACGAGTCAACTTTATCAACCCGTTCTGTGGGTAGATTCCGTGAATGCAATTGCTAAATCGGGCAGTACTAAATTAATTGAGTGTGGCCCCGGCAAAGTGTTGACTGGTTTAGTCAAACGTATAAATAAGTCATTATCATGTGCCGCGCTTTATGACAAATCTAGCTTAGATAAAGCAATAGCTTTTATTAATGAATAAAGCTGATACTAAAAGGAAATTCTATGAGCAAAGATACATTGCCACAAAATCTATCGAATGAAGTAGTTTTAATTACAGGTGCTAGTCGCGGCATTGGCCAAGCGATAGCGCTTGAATTAGGTTCACGAGGTGCTACTATAATTGGCACAGCTACTTCAGAAAATGGTTCAGATAGTATCAGTAATTATTTGAAAGAAAAGAATATTAATGGCTGCGGTATGGCCTTAGATGTTACCGATGCAGATAGCGTTAACGACATACTAAAGGCGGTAACAGAACAATATTCTGCGCCGTCAATATTAGTCAATAATGCCGGTATAACACGTGATAACCTGTTAATGAGGATGAAGGTTGATGAATGGGATGATATTATCAACACCAACCTAAGTTCCATTTATCGCATGTCAAAAGCATGTCTTCGTCCAATGATGAAAGCTAAGCGTGGTAAAATTATCAGTATTGCATCTGTAGTAGGCGTTTCTGGAAACCCGGGGCAAACAAATTACTCAGCAGCAAAAGCGGGTGTAATAGGTTTTAGCAAGTCATTAGCAAGGGAAGTCGGTAGTCGGGGCATTACAATAAATGTCGTCGCTCCTGGCTTTATTGATACCGATATGACGCGAGAGTTGCCAGAAGAGCAGCGTACGGCATTATTACAGCAAATACCACTTGTTCGTCTTGGCGCAACAGAGGAAGTAGCAAAAACAGTCGCTTTTTTAGCCTCAGCCGATGCAAACTACATAACAGGTGAAACGATTCATGTGAACGGTGGGATGTACATGAACTAAACAATTCTGATATAATACAATATTATATAGTATTGATTTTATTGGATTTTATTTTAACTAAGAAAATTATAGGTAAAGTTTGTTTTGATAGTAGAATTTCATTCTAGTTTTCAATACAATACCGACCCAAATGATTACCGGAGGAATATACTGACATGAGCAGTATCGAAGAACGAGTCAAGAAAATAGTGATAGAACAACTTGGTGTTAAAGAAGAAGAAGTAACTAATGAAGCATCATTTGTTGATGATTTAGGTGCTGATTCACTAGATACCGTCGAATTGGTGATGGCATTGGAAGAAGAATTTGAAACTGAAATTCCTGATGAAGAAGCTGAGAAAATAACGACTGTTAAAGAAGCTGTAAACTTCATTAATAATCACTCGAGCTAAGTTTTTTCTTAGTAGTTCTGAATTTGAATATCAGTATATTAGTTTCTAAGTTTCTAGTTTCTAATAAAAACTTGAGTAAATTAGCCGCAAACATAATTGTGTTTCGCGGCTTTTTACGTTGCTAGCGTTTAAAATTTAATTCAAAAATTTAAGTATTGAGGATCACATTTTGAGTAAAAGGCGTGTTGTAATAACTGGAATGGGCATGGTTTCACCAGTAGGTTTGGATGTAAAATCCAGTTGGGAAAATATTCTTGCAGGAAAAAGTGGAATAAATCAAATAACGCATTTTGATACCACGGGTTTTAACACAACCTTTGGTGGTTCGATTAAAGATTTTGATGTCGCTACTGTTTTATCTGTTAAAGAAGCACGCCGAATGGATACTTTTATTCATTATGGGATTGCTGCAAGTAAAGAAGCTTTAACTGATTCTGGTATAGAAGTTACTGAAAAGAATGCTCATCGTATTGGTGTTGCAATTGGTTCAGGTATTGGCGGCTTACCCGGAATAGAAAAAGGCAATCAAATCTTTCTTAAATCAGGCCCTCGAAAAATTTCACCATTTTTTGTCCCAGCGAATATTATTAATATGGTTTCAGGTAATGTCTCTATCATGTTTGGTCTTAAAGGACCAAATATAGCTTTGTCAACAGCATGTGCCACCGCAACACACAGTATTGGTGATGCAGCACGAATTATAGAATATGGCGACGCTGATGTTATGCTTGCTGGTGGCGCAGAGATGGCCACTTCACCAACGGGGCTTGGTGGTTTTAGCGCTGCTAGAGCGTTATCAACTCGAAACGACGATCCACAAACAGCAAGTCGTCCTTGGGATGTTGATCGTGATGGTTTTGTTTTGAGTGATGGTGCCGGTGTTGTTGTCATTGAAGAACTAGAGCATGCAAAAGCACGAGGCGCTACAATTTATGCCGAGGTTACAGGTTATGGTATGAGTGGCGATGCTTATCACATGACTTCACCAACAAAAGATGGTGATGGTGCTAAACGCTGCATGGAGCTAGCTTTATATAATGCCAAACAACCATCTAATGCGGTAGACTATATCAATGCACACGGAACTTCTACGCCTGCAGGTGATATTGCGGAAGTGAGTGCAATGAAAAATGCATTTGGTGGGCATGCAAAAAAACTAGCTATTAGTTCCACCAAATCAATGACAGGCCACTTATTAGGTGCAGCTGGCGGCATAGAGGCAATTTTTACCGCATTAGCAATTCAAAATCAAGTTGCTCCGCCAACCATTAATATTGAAAACCAAGATCCGGCTTGTGATCTTGATTTTATAACTGATGGTGCACGAGAAATGAAAATTGATATCGCTTTATCTAATTCATTTGGCTTTGGTGGAACAAATGGAACAATAATTTTAGAGAAATTTACTGATTGATGTCGTTATGGTTTCAAAAAATCGTGACAATAGTGGAAGTGTAACTACTTCCACTACTAATAAATTATCAGTAGTCACTTATAAAGGATGCACTGATTTATTAGCTTTGCACACAAGCAATAAAAAACGCTATCCCTTTCTTCTTCAAAGCACTTCAAATCAAAATAAAAATTCCCGCTTCGATATATTATTTGCTTTTCCGCAAAATGCTTTAGTTTTAAAAAACAATTTCAAACTATATTTTGATGGTAAGCAATGTGAAAATGATAATTTTTTAGAGCAACTGGATCAAGTATTTTTAAATAATCAAACGACTAAAAATGATTTAGAGTTGCCTTTTTCCGGTGGCTGGTTTTTATACTTAAGCTATGAATTATTGGGACAAATAGAAGATAAAGTTAAAACACATATTGTATTAAATGGACAGGATATCGCTGTGGCTGTACGGATTCCATCAGCTATTATTTATGATCGAAAAAAAAATATAAGCTACCTGATATCTGAAAATAGTTTTAAAAATAATATATTAGATTTGAAAAGTGATTTTTTCAGCGTGCATAGTGATACATTACCATTTCAAGCTAAATTTAAAAGTATCATTGATTCTGCTATAGAAGAACCATCTGATATTTTTTTAGAAAAAATAAAACAAGTGAAAAAATATATTTATAATGGTGATATTTTTCAAGCTAATTTGTCTAGAGAATGGAATATATCACTAAAAAAAGAACTTGAACCTGCCGAGTTATATCGAAATTTAACAATAAAAAATCCATCTGCATTTTCAGGCATTATTGCGTTTGAAGCGTTAAACATCATAAGCTCTTCACCTGAGCGATTGATACAAATCAAAAATCGAAAAATACAAACAAGGCCAATAGCCGGCACTTCTAAACGTGTTACCGATAAGTATAAAGATGCTGAATTAGCCCTTAATTTATTAAACCACCCCAAAGAAAAAGCAGAACATATTATGCTGGTTGATATGGAGCGTAATGATTTGGGAAAAATTTGCAAGCCTGGCTCAATAAGATTAACTGAGTTAATGGCATTGGAATCATTGGCACACGTACACCATATTATATCGAATATAAAAGGTGAGTTAAAAACGAATGTGACCCCTGGACAAATTATTAAATCGGTCTTTCCCGGCGGTAGTATAACGGGTTGTCCAAAAGTTCGATGTATGGAAATTATCCATGAGCTAGAAGATAAAGCCCGTAACGCTTATACTGGCTCGATGGGATATTTAAATAATAATGGCGATATGGATTTAAATATATTAATTAGAACTATCGAACAAAAAAACGCTAACCTAAGCTTTAGAACTGGTGCCGGAATCGTGAATGATTCTGTTCCAGACAATGAGTTAGAAGAAACTCGAAATAAAGCAAAAGGATTATTACTGGCTATTTATGATTAATTCTTTAACAACATCTCAATTACAATTAGATCGTGGCTTACACTATGGTGATGGTCTATTTGAAACCATAGCCATTAAATCGGGGCAAGCTGAGCTATTAACCGAGCATATTAATCGTCTAAAAGAAAGTTGTAATAAATTAAAATTCATTAATGTGGATTTTTCTAACATAACACAAGAGATAATTAACGAAGCTAAAAAAATTAATAAAGGCATTATTAAACTAATTGTTACACGAGGGAGTGGTGGCAGAGGTTATTCAATACCCGATAACATGAAAGCAACATATTTAATCCTACAATATCCTTGGCCGAATTACAGTAATTCTAACTGGAAAAATGGTGTTTTTGTTAAGAAATGTGACCTTGTTTTAGCTCAACAACCTTGTTTAGCAGGAATGAAGCATTTAAACCGATTAGAAAATATAATCGCTAAAATGGAGTTGATAAGTAGTGAGTTTATCGAAGGAATCTTATGTGACTCAGATAATAATGTGATTGAAGCGACCAGCAGTAATGTATTTATAGTGAAAGATAAACAAATTTTCACTCCAAGTTTAGAGTTATGTGGTGTTTCGGGTGTTATGCGAGAGCAAGTCATTAAACGCGCTTTGGATACTCAATTAAAAATTAATATTCAGTTAGTGCCATATAAGATATTATTAAATGCAGATGAAATATTTTTAACGAATAGCATTATAGGAATATGGCCAGTCTCGAAATTAAATGAGAGAATATACACGAATTTCCCTATAACTAGAAAAATCATGAAATTGTTAAATGTTGAATATAATGAGTAGTATAAAAACTAAAATAGTTAAATTAATTTTATTTATTATTAGCTTAATTGGCGTTGTCATTGTGTGGCAAGTTTGGAACTATAATAGTTTTTTAAATACTCCAATTAATATTTCTAAACAAGGTTTAACTTACAATATCAAATCTGGTATGACTTTAATTCGAATTGCTAATGACTTAAAGAATAAAAATATTATAAGCAATACACAGTATCTATTATGGCATGCACGATTTTCCGGTACCGCAGATAAAATTCGCGTTGGTGAATATAATATCCCATTTGACAGTACTCCTAAGCAACTTTTAGCCATATTAGTAAGCCATAAAGTTATTTCTTATAGTTTTACTATTATTGAAGGTTGGGATTTTTCTCAACTGATTAAAGCCGTAAATGATAATAAAATACTCAAGCATACCATCGAAGATTTGAGTAAAGCTGAAATAATGTCTAAATTAGGTTTAACTGGTGTGCATTATGAAGGACGTTTTCTTCCAGATACCTATTTTTTTCCTCGAGGTACTACTGATATTGCGTTTTTAAAACGAGCCTATTCTTCAATGTTAACCTACTTAGAAAAGGAATGGCCAAATCGTAAGGTTGGTTTGCCTCTTTCATCGCCTTATGAGGCTTTAACTTTGGCATCTATCGTGGAAAAAGAAACAGGAAAAGTTAGTGAACGAAAAAAAATAGCAGGAGTATTTGTTCGCAGGTTACAAACGAATATGCGCTTACAAAGTGACCCTACTGTTATTTATGGCATGGGGGAGAGATACAAAGGTAATATTCGGCGTACAGATCTAAAACAAAAAACACCTTATAATACTTATCGTCGTCATGGCTTACCGCCAACTCCAATAGCGATGCCGGGTCGAGACGCTATTTTTTCAACATTACACCCAGATGATAGCGATAGTTTGTATTTTGTTGCTCGAGGCGATGGTAGTCATTATTTTTCATCTAATTTAAAAGAACACAATAATGCTGTTATAAAGTACCAATTAAAAGGTAAGAAAAAAAGTTTTTCTTCGTATGATGCAAATAAAGGCAAATAAAATGCGTGGTAAATTTATTACTATTGAAGGTGGTGAGGGTGTCGGCAAAACCACTAATATCGACTTTATTAAAAACTATCTGGTAAACAAAAAAATTAAGCATATTGTTACAAGAGAACCGGGTGGCACTGATTTAGGTGAGATGCTGCGTGAAATTATGCTGGACCCAAAGCAAGCTAAAATATGTTCCGACTCTGAATTACTATTAATGTTTGCAGCTAGAGCACAGCATTTACAGCAAAAAATTATACCCGCATTAGATGATGGTTGCTGGGTAATATGTGATCGTTTTACAGATGCTACCTATGCTTATCAAGGCGGTGGTCGTGGTATTGATATATCTCGAATAGAGATCTTAGAAAATTGGGTTCAAGGTCAATTACGCCCAGATTTAACTATTTTATTTGATATGCCTGTTGAGTTAGGAATGGCTCGTGCAGCATCAAGAAGCAAGCCAGATCGTTTTGAACAAGAAAAATTAGATTTTTTCGAACGTGTTCGTGCAACATATCGAACGATTGCATTAGAAAATACTTCCCAATACAAAATTATTGATGCAAGTAAGAATTTAAAAGACGTGCAAATTCAAATTTCAACTGTTTTGGATTCTTTCTAAATGGATATTCAAGGTTCAACTACACATCAAACAATATATCCTTGGCAATTAGATGTTTGGAATAGGTTAAGTGAAGGCGCTAAAAATAACCGAGTTGCTCATGCATTATTAATATCTGGTCCAAAAGGTGTCGGCAAATATCAATTTGCGGTAGCATTTAAAAATGCAATGTTATGTTCAGATACCACTGCTAATGGTTTAGCTTGTGGTAAATGTCGTTATTGTAAAATAGAACGCCATCCTGACTTTTGTGAAGTGACTCTAGAAGTTGATGAGCGTACAGATAAAAAAAGTAATGCTATTAAAATTGATCAAATTCGTAAATTAATTGATTTTTCAATGTTACATACACATTTTGGTATCGCTAAAGTCATTCTAATTCATCCTGCGGAGGCAATGAATATCAATGCTTCAAATGCTTTATTAAAAATTTTAGAAGAACCGCCTCAGGATACTTATTTTGTATTAATTAGTAATCAGATCCAACAGTTATCTGCCACTATACGTAGCCGCTGCCAATTAATAAATATGGCACTACCGGACATCGAAACTTCGAAGCAGTGGTTAAATTCACAAAATATTAGTGAAAATAGAGTAAGCTCTTATTTGGAGTTTGCATATAATGCGCCTTTAACAGCAAAGATGTTGGCGGATACAAATTATATCGAGCTGCATGAAAAGTTAATCAATAGTTTGTTAGCAATAGTAGACAAGGCAGAAGATCCGATGATTGTTGCTAATTCTTGGTTAAAGATAGATATTAATGTGCCGTTACATGCTTTATATAGTTGTTTAAGTGATTTAATTTTATTAAAAAGCATGCAAAATAGCCCCAAAATAATTAATAATATTCATCGTGATAGTTTGCAAAATATAGCAAATAATGTCAGTTTCACTGGTTTATATGTTATCTTGGATAAGATTATATTAGCGAAACATCAAATACAGTCAAATGTAGCAATATTAGGAATATATGAAGATATCCTTAATTTATGGCAAAAATTAACCAACAGCATGGGAAAACGTTAAATGGCAGCAGCACCAGGTGGTAGACAAGGAATACTATCATTAACAATTAAAGATAAAAGTGCTTTATATGCTGCCTATATGCCGTTTGTAAAACACGGTGGTTTATTTATTCCTACAAATAAACAATATAATATTGGTGATGAAGTATTCATGTTATTAACACTTATGGATGAGAAGGAAAAAATACCAGTCGCCGGTAAAATAATCTGGTTTACACCAAAAGGGGCTCAGGGAAATCGCGCAGCTGGAATCGGCGTGCAGTTTAGTGAACAAGATGGTGGTGCCGCTCGTACAAAAATAGAAACCTATCTTGCCGGTGCATTGAAGTCTGATAGACAAACTCATACACTTTAAATCATTATTTTTTATACGTTTTATCTTGTTATCATTCCAACGTTTTATTCTAATTCACTAATTTTAGGTTAGCTATATTATGTATATAGATTCACATTGCCATCTTGATCGACTTAATCTTGATGAGTTTGAAGGAAATTTATCGCATGCATTAGATTTGGCTCGTCAAAATGGGGTGAATCATTTTTTATGTGTTTGTATTGATCTTGAACATTTTCAGGATGTCATCACTATCGCAAAAAAATATCCTGATGTCTCTGCTTCTGTAGGAGTGCATCCTTGTGATACCAAAGGCAAAGAACCAACAATTGACGATTTGGTGACGTTATCAAAGTCTGAAAAAGTTGTTGCCATTGGTGAAACAGGTTTAGATTATTTTTATAATAAAGGCGATTTAAGCTGGCAACGTGATCGTTTTAGAAATCACATTAACGCAGCAAAAATCACTAAAAAACCTCTTATCATTCATAGCCGAGATGCAAAAGACGATACCATTACTATTTTAACGGAAGAATCCGCAAGTGAAGTTGGTGGTGTGATGCATTGCTTTGTAGAAGATTGGGAAATAGCTCAAAAATCAATGGATTTAAATTTTTATATCTCTTTTTCAGGTATCGTCACCTTTAAAAATGCGGCTCAAATACAAGAAGTTGCTCGAAAAATGCCTGATGATAAAATATTAATTGAAACAGATTCACCTTATTTAGCACCGATTCCTCATAGAGGAAAAAGTAACCATCCTAAAAATGTTATTCATGTTGCTGAGTTTATTGCTGATTTAAGAAATACTACGATCGAACATATTGCTGAAATTAGCTCCCAAAATTACCATATTTTATTTGATTCTTAATTTATTACCTTATCCCTGATTTAAGCTACTTAAAATTAAAGAATGCTTCATTAACTGCCGATTAAGACTTTATTAAAGGTATCTCTATAGTTGCCGGAGAAAATTGAGCATGAAAAAATTTATTACCTTAAAAAATAAATTGATTTTTGGTTTTATTAGTATAATAAGTTTAAGTATGTCATTGCAGGTGACTGCTTTAAAACCCGATAGCATGAATTTCTATATAGCTGTCGGCACAGTAATTATTATTTCCATTGTAATCGGATTAATCATTATTCGTTCGATATTAAATCCTATTAACAATCTAAATAAAGTCATAAATGAGATAGAATCAAACTCTGATCTAAGTCGTAGAATTGAATTTAATTCAAGTGATGAAATTGGTGAAACAGCATATGCATTTAATAATATGCTGGATAAGTTTCAAGCTTTTGTACAACAAGTTAATAGTTCATCGGCACAACTCACTACAGCTGCTGAGCAAGTTTCTACAATTGCAAATCAAAGTAGCACGCAAGTTCTAAATCAATTAACTGAAACTGATCAAGTTGCTACAGCGATGAATCAAATGTCGGCAACTGTACAAGAGGTTGCTCGTAATGCAACTGATGCTGCTGCTGCGGCAGGAAATGCTGATTCCGAAGCAACCAGTGGTAGGGATGTTGTTCAACATGCAACTAAAACAATTAAAGAATTAGCAAGCGATGTTGAAAATGCAGCCGTAGTCATTAGAGAGCTGGATGAACATAGCGATAGTATAGGAACCGTGTTAGATGTTATACGAGGAATAGCTGAGCAGACAAATTTGTTAGCACTGAATGCTGCAATTGAAGCGGCTCGAGCAGGAGAGCAAGGCCGAGGTTTTGCTGTTGTTGCTGATGAAGTTCGAACATTAGCAAGCAGGACTCAAGAGTCAACTCAAGAAATACATGATATGATTGAAAAATTACAATCGGGTGCAAAATCAGCAGTGCAAGTCATGGAAAAAGGTCGTGTAAAAGCGCAAGAAGGTGCGCAACAAGCTGGAGAAGCCGTTGCTTCTTTACAAGCAATTACATCAGCCGTAAGTATTATTAATGATATGAATACACAAATTGCAAGTGCAGCTGAAGAACAAAATGCAGTTACTGAAGAAATGAATCGTAATATAACCAATATCAGCGAGATATCTTCCCAAACTTCTGAAGGTGCAGGAGAAACTGAACGTGCGAGCAATGAGCTTGCTCGTTTATCGGGTGAATTACATCAACTTGTGGCACAATTTAAGATTTAATTTACTAACAATCTAATTTATTTTTTGAGATCACTTTCCTTGGTTTTCGATTTTCATCTAATGCAACAAATGTTAATGTTGCAGTAGCTACCTGATCACACTCATCTTCACCTCTCTTTCGTTGAGCATATGCAACAATTGAAACTTTCATTGAGGTATTACCTACAGATTCAACATTGGCAAAAATACTAACCAAATCACCTATATAAACTGGCTTTAGAAAAACAAAATCATTAACAGAAACGGTAACAACACGTCCACCAGCATAACGATATGCCGCGATACTTCCCGCAATGTCAACTTGCGACATTAACCAACCACCAAAAATATCACCCGCAGCATTGGTGTCAGCAGGCATCGCTAATACACGGATTAGTGCTTCTAAGTGATTTGGATATTGGTCAGTATGTTGGGATATAACTAATGTCCTTTATATAATTCATCAATATCATTTTGATATAATTTTATAATATTGGAACGTTTTAATTTCAGTGTTGGGGTTATTAGACCTGCTTCAACTGTCCAAGGTTCTAAAGTTAAAATTATACGGTAAATATCAGTATATCCAGGGAAATTTATTAATTTATTAGCAATCAGATTCAATATTATTTCAATTGCTCTAGGATCTTTTAAACTCTCTATTGCAGAAAGACTGATATAGTGCTCGGTGAGTAAATTTCCCCAAAGAACAGAATTCAAAACAAGTATTGCGGATAAAAATGGTTTTCCTTCACCCACTAACATGGCTTGATCAATTATAGGATCACTGGAAATTGCAAGCTCAATATCAGACGGCGGCACTTTCTCTCCATTGGATAATACTAAAATTTCTTTCAACCTTCCTGTTATGTAAATATGACGATTAACTATTTTTGCCTTATCACCGGTATGTAACCAATTATCGCCATCAATCACTTTTTGCGTAGCTTCATCATTATTCCAATAGCCCATCATAATTCCTGGGCTTCTCACGAGTAATTCATCCTTATCACCTAAAGTAACTTCAACATCAATTAAAGTTTGTCCAACACTACCGGGTTCATTGTCGTCTAACTCATTTGTGCAAACAACAGGACTAGCTTCTGTCATACCATAACCTTGTGACAAAGTTAACCCTAAGCCAATAAAAGTCTTAGCTATATCAAGTGACAAGGGAGCGCCACCGCTAATAGCTAAACGTAAATTACCGCCTAATTTAGCCATAATTTTACTTGCAACAAGAAAATTTAATATAGGCCAAAAAATTTGCGTTATGCTTTTTGATGCTTTATTTTGATTAATCAAAAATCGTTGCCAACCAATATTGACAGATTGGTTAAATAAAAATTTAGCTAGTTTTGATTTTTCATTTAATCCTAATTGTATTTTATTATAAACACGCTCAAAAATTCGAGGTACAGTAACAAGGACAGTCGGTTTTATCGATTGTAAATCTTCGCCAAGTTGTTCAATGGAACGAGCGTAAGCAACCTTCGAACCACACATAATGGGTAAGTAATAGCCGACTGTTCTTTCAAACATATGAGAAAGTGGTAAAAATGATAAAAAAACATCATCGGGACAAAAATCTTCAGTTGCCGAGCAAGCATGGGTATTCCACAAAATATTTTTGTGGCTTAACATAACGCCCTTAGGTCTTCCCGTAGTTCCTGATGTAAAAACGATTGTAGCTAAGGAATTCTGATCGATATCCACAGGTTCTGGTAAATTATCTGATGACTCAGAAATCCATTCATCAAGTTTTATATAGCGTTCATCAGCAGTATCAGTTACAGATTCAATTGATACAAAACGAGTGACGCTTGATAAATGCATCATCGCTTCGTTAAGGATCATCCACTGTTCATCTGTTTTAAACACAATTAACTTAGCTTGTGTTTCTTTAATAATGTAACCCGTATTTTCTGCTCGATCATTTATATAAAGCGGTACAACAATCAAACCTAAGTTGAATGCAGCTTGATCACAAATTATCCATTCAATACAATTGGGTAACATGATTGCAACTCGATCACCTTTACTAAGGCCATCTTGTCTCATTATATTTGACCATTTCGCAACTAATAATGACACTTCACTCCATGTAAAATTTTCCCAACTTAATTTTTCGATATTGTATTGTGTGTAGGCTACATCATCAGGGCTGCGTTCAACTCGAGTTAAAAATAAATGATGAAGACTATTTAATCTTTGATAAGGTATATAATCTGTTATTTTATTCAAGACATCAGTCCTTTAAGCAAAAATTTTTGACCAACCATCATCGGGTTTAAATCGATCACCGAATGTATGTTGTAATTGTTCTAATTTTTTTAACAACTGATCACCACCTCTCGTGTTTGTGTAGTGAAGTGGGCCACCCCTAAAAGGAGCAAAACCCGTTCCAAAAATTATTCCCGCATCAACCATATCTTCTGATTCTACAACCCCCTCTCTTAAACAAGAGACTGCTTCGTTTACCAAAATTAAGATAAGCCGTTCACTAATATTACTTGGGATTACTGTTGATTTTTCTTGCTTACTTTTAACGGGCTTACCTTTTTGGAACGTATAAAATCCTTGACCGGTTTTTTTACCAAGCTTTTTTTGAGCGACTAAATTAGTTAAACTTGAAGGTACAGAAATAGTCATTGATTCAGATAAAATTTCGGCTACGTGTAGACAAATATCAAGACCAACGGTATCTGCTAATTCAATTGGCCCCATTGGCATACCAAATTCTAATGCCGCTTTATCAATTAATTGAGCAGGAATGCCCTCATCAACCATAATAACGGCTTCCATTAAATAGGGCATTAATATTCTGTTAACTAAAAATCCTGGAGTACTGTTTACTAATAACGGTAGTCTATCAATTTGTTTGGTAAAACTGGCAGCTTTATTATAAATATCATCTTCTGTGTCAGGGGTTTTTACAATTTCAACGAGAGGCATCATTGCAACAGGATTAAAAAAATGCAAACCAACTAACCGATTTGGTGATTTTAGCACACTACTTAATTTTTGAAGAGGGATGCTAGAAGTATTAGTTGCTAAAATAGCACCATCTTTTAATTTAGGTTCTATGTCTTTATATAAATTTTGCTTCGCTTCAATATCTTCAAAAATGGCTTCAATAACTATATCAGCTTGAGGTAAACTGATACCCTTATCATCGGGCACCAATCTATCGAGTGCTTGTTGAATTAATCTGGGTGCTTTCAAACGTTTTTTATAAAGTTTATAAGCACGTTGAATTACCTTAGCTAAAACCTCATGATTTTGATCTTGTATAGTTACATTAAAGCCTTTTAATGCACACCAAATAGCAATATCGCCGCCCATTATTCCACCGCCAATCACATGAATATGTTTTGGTTCATAGTTAACTTTAGAACCAGTATTCTTTAATTGCTCTTTTAATTTAAACACTCGAACTAAGTTTTGCGCCGTTTTACCAACTAATAATTTTGCAATTGAATTAGCTTCTTCTTCTAGCATTTTCTTTGGGTTATCATAATAACTAACCCATAAATCGATTAAGGCATAGGGAGCAGGGTAGTGAACTCGACTGGCTTTTTTTGCAACATTTTTAGTTAAAAGCTTTGCTACTAGAGGTCGAATAAATTTATGATTTAATATTTTATTTATAGTATTTTTAGTTTGATATTTTTTTTGAGGTGTTCTTGGTTTTAAGATTATACTTTCAGCGGCATTAATAAAATGCCGACGTGGTACGACATAATCCACAAACCCCATTTTTTTAGCTACTTTGGCAATATAACTTTTACCGGTTAACATCGCAGTCATTCCTGACATTGGTCCTGCCGCTCTAATCATACGAAAGCTACCACCAAATCCCGGATGAATACCTAATAAAACCTCTGGTAAGCCAAGCTTAGTTTTTGGATCATCTTCAGCAACTCTATAATTACAGGCAAGCGCAAGTTCTAAACCTCCCCCAAAACAATGACCATGAATTAGCGCAACAGTAGTACACTTTAATGCTTCAATAGCATTCATTATTTTATGTCCACGCTGTATTGCAATAAGAGCATCTTCTTTAGACTCAAATGTGGTGAATTCATTGATATCCGCGCCAGCAATAAAACCATTTTTCTTGCCTGACAAAAACACAACACCTCGAGGAAGGTCTTTTTTAATTAAATTTAACTCTTCTTCTAGCTCCAATAAAACATCTTTTGATAACACGTTAGTATTGGTATTTTCTTTATCTATTTCTAACCACAATATGTCATTATCATCTCGACGAACATTCCAGTTTTTATAATTATTTGTAGTCATTGCTTAAAGTTCCTCAACTCTTTCTATTAAAATGGCACCACCTTGTCCACCACCAATGCACAGACTTGCTATGCCTTGTTTAGAGTTCATGCGTTTTAATATAGTAAATAAATGCAATACAATTCTAGCCCCTGATGCGCCAACAGGATGACCCAAGCTAACACCACCACCATCTATATTTAATTTATCAGACGGAATTTCACCCAAAGGTGCTTTTAACCCTAAATGTGTTTTGCAGTAATCTTTATCTTTCCATGCTTCTACATTAGCGAGCACTTGTGTTGCAAAAGCTTCATTAATTTCCCAGTAGTCAATATCCGATATTTCTAATTTATTTCGTTTTAATAACGGTGTCATGGCATGTACTGGCCCTAGCCCCATTTGAGCAGGCTCTAATCCAGCCCATTCGGTGTCAAGCAACTTACCTAAAATAGGCAAATCATATTTTTTAACCGCTTTTTCACTAGCCAATATTAACATTGATGCGCCATCAGTTATTTGAGCACTATTTCCTGCTGTTACTTTTCCAAAATGACGATCAAACACGGGTTTTAATTTAGCCAAACCCTCAACATTAGAATCTTTACGCACACCATCATCTTGATTGTAAAATTTTCCTTGGGTGCTATATATGGTATCAATTTCATCTAAAAAATTATTATCTTGAGCTGCAGAAAGGCGGTGATGACTTTGTGTTGCATAATTATCCATAGTTGCTCTATCGATATTAAATTTATAAGCAAGGTTTTCTGCTGTTTGTCCCATCGATAGACCGACGACTGGATCAGTTAAGCCTCTAATTAATGCAATAATGGGTTTTAAATGTTTTAATCGTAATTGACTTATGGTTTTCAGTTTATCCATGAAGGTTTTACTGGAATACAAATCACTTAACCAATTCACCATAGTATCATTAAATAATATTGGCGCATGGCTCATGGCTTCAACGCCACCAGCTAACACAATTTCAGCCTTACCTGTTCCAATATCTTTCATGGCACAATCCAATGCTTGTAGTCCTGATGCACAGTTTCTTTGCACAGTCCAAGCAGGTACGTGCTTACCACAACCTAAACGCAATGCTAATATACGCGCTATATTAGCTTCATCAGGTCCAGGCATGACACAACCAACAATGACTTCATCGATAGTATCGGCATTAAACTTTTGTCTAGCCATTAACGGGCGGGCACAGCCAAGTGCCAAATCAATCGCCTTAAATGGACCTGGCCGGCCGCGAGCTTTAAGAAATGGTGTGCGACTGCCATCAACTACATATACTTCACGAAGTTGTTTAGTCTTTTTTGTACTCGTTTTTTTTGTTGCTGCGACAACTTTTTTGTTAGCAGTTTTTTTCTTTATAGCAGCCATTTGTTCCTCAACAATTTATTTATAATTTTATATTTTAAAGTCACCTGGAAAGTCATCTACTTTAATAACGTCACTCCGGGCTTTTTCTGCAGTTTGTAATATGTCGGCTTCTTCTTGAGTGATGATATTTTTCTCAACAGCAGCATAAATCATGCTATTCATGTCATTAAAACTTTCATCAACATCGCGAAGTTCACGGTAGACTTTTCTTTCAATGTGTTCTGCTGTAATTATTTTGATTAATGCATCATCAATTCTAGCAACTTGTTGATTAGTGTCACCCGGAATAAACATTCCTTTCGTTAAACGGTTTCGGCTATCCGAAGGTGAGAGTAAAATTTCTGCAATAGTTGTTCCCAATTTATCCGATGGTCTCGAAAATTGTCTTCCGAGAGGGAATATTATCAAACGTATAATCCATGCTGCAGGTCTAATTGGTAAGTTCGATAATAAGCCATCCATTTTTTCTTGAATTGTAAATAATGTATCTTCACATACCCATTTGAGTAAAGGTATGTCGTCTTTATGTGAACCTTGATCTTCAAACCGTTTCATTACCGCAGTTAAAAGATATAGTTGACTTAAAATATCAGCAAGTCGTCCAGAAATTTTTTCTTTTCGTTTTAAAGAACTACCAAACATCATAATGGATATATCCGCAAGCAAGGCGAATGCAGCACTTAGCCTAGTAGTATGTTGATAATACCGTCTGGTTTTTCCGGTAGCGCCGACAAAAACAAAAAACGAACTTGTTAGAGCATGATAAAACGAACGGTAAGCATTACTAATAAAATATCGGATATGGCCAAATAAAGCGCGATCAAATTTTTTAATAGATTCTTCTGGATCTGTAGAATTTATAGCATCCATTTCTTGAAAAATATAAGGGTGTGAACGAACTGCACCCTGACCAAAAATTATCATCGAACGTGTTAATATATTAGCACCTTCGACTGTAATGCTAATTGGAATTGCTTGATATGCTCGCCCCATAACATTTTGTGGACCGAGACAAATTCCTGCACCGCCTAAAACATCCATAGCATCATTAATCGTTTCCCTCATACTTTCGGTCAAATTATATTTTACTATGGCTGAAATTACAGATGGTTTTTCACCTTTATCTAACGCAGTTGCAGTTAAGGTTCTTGCTGCATCCATTTTATATGTTGATCCGGCAATTCGTGCTAGTGCTTCTTGCACGCCTTCAAAACGGCCAATGGGTAATTTAAATTGTCGTCGTATTCGAGAATAACCGCCAACAGTTCGGCTTGCTAATTTACCAGCTCCAGTTGATAAAGCAGGCAGCGAAATTGAGCGCCCATCGGCCAGACATTCCATTAACATTCTCCAGCCTTGTCCCGCACGTTCAACGCCGCCAATTAACCAATCCATCGGAATAAAAACATCTTTACCACTGTTTGGACCATTCATAAACATAACATTTAAAGGGAGGTGGCGTCGTCCTATATTAACTCCTGGGGTATTGGTTGGAATTAAAGCACAAGTTATTCCCAAGGACTCTTGTTCTCCAATCAAATGACCTGGATCATATAATTTAAAAGCAAGGCCAAGTAAAGTCGCAATAGGACCTAGAGTGATATAACGTTTTTCCCATGTAACTCGAACACCTAAAACATCTTTTTCGCCATTATAATCTTGTTTGCAAACGATACCAAAGTCTGGAATAGCACCAGCATCACTTCCTGCATCGGGACTGGTTAATGCAAAACAGGGAATATCGTCACCTTTAGCTAAACGAGGTAAGTAATAATTTTTTTGTTCTTTAGTACCGTATTCCAAAATAAGTTTGCCTGGACCAAGTGAATTAGGAACCATCACAGTAACCGCAGCAGCAACACTTCGAGTTGAAATTTTCATTACGATTTCAGAGTGGGCAAGTGCTGAAAATTCCTTACCACCATACTGTTTGGGAATAATTAAACTGAGGAAACCTTCATCTTTAATAAATCGCCACACATCTTCTGGTAAATCATAGTCTCTTTGATTTAACTCCCAATCGTTTAACATTTCACACAAGGTATTAACCGGGCCATCAACAAAGGCTTGCTCCTCTTCTGATAAGTGCCCAGGTTTTGATTGACGAATTTTCTTCCAATTAGGTTTGCCACTAAATAATTCACCATCCCACCAAACTGTACCAGCATCGATAGCCTCTTTTTCAGTATCAGACATTGGAGGTGTTATTTTTTTAAATAATTTAAATACTGGCTGGCTTATCCATTTAATACGCCAGCTATCACGGGGATTAGAATTTGAATCTGTGGCATTTGATGTTTTCATTCAAAACTCCTGAAATTCATACATTAGGTATTTAACAGCGCTTTTTCTTCTCGTATATTTACTATGACACTTAATTTGAAAATAATTTCATTTTATTAAAAGAATAGATTTTAAGGTGTTTTTTTTAGTTTCTATATAATAATAGACTATTATTAATAACTTAGCAGTTTAATCTAGAAAGATTCGAGTATTGTAACAGCGGATTGCATACTATTTTTACTGGTATAAAAGTGGGGTGAAAAACGAATACCGCCACCGCGGTATGCACACATAACTTTATTTTTCATTAAATATTGATAAAGTAATTCGTGATCTTTCGTTTTTGATTTAAACGTTACAATTCCAGCATACCGATTTTCAGTGGTGTCGGTAATTAGTTCAATATCAGAAATACCGTCCAATAAATCGAACAAAAAACGTACGTTAGATAATAATTTTTGTTGTATTTGAGTTATACCAATTTCTAGAATCAAAGATAAACTCGCCCTAAGGGCATGAATACCTAACATATTCGGACTACCGCATTCAAAACGACGTGCACTTTTTGCACAAGTCCAATTTTCTTGTTGAAAGTTATTCGGATCCTCGATCATCCGCCACCCAAATTGGTGCAATTCAAGTTGCTCTATACGACTATACCGACAATAAAATAATGCTAATCCTTCAGGTGCCAACATCCATTTATGACCATCAGCCATTAAAAAATCAATCTCACATTGTTGAACATCAATATCAACGGCACCAACAGTTTGAATGGCATCAACACAAAATAAACAACCATGTGATTTACAGGCTTTTCCTAATTCGACAAGATCAAGCTTTAAGCCGGTTGAGTACTGTACTGAGCTAATAGACAGTATTCGTGTCCGAGAGTCTATTTGTTTAATTATAGCCAATTCAGGACTTGTCTCACTGTATAAATTAGCTAGCCGTACTTCAACTCCTTGATTTTTCAATGATTGCCACACAATTCGATTCGATGGAAATTCTTGATCACTAATAACGATGTTATCACCAGTACGCCATTTTATTCCATGAGCAACTACCGATAATGCTTCTGATGTGTTTTTTAAAAGCGCTATCTCATTAATGGAGCTAGCATTAATTAAACGCATTAGATATTCACGAAGTTCTTGCTCATTTTCCATCCATTGCAGGTAATTTAATGATCCCAATGTATTATTTTCTTTTGCAAACTCTTCAATAGCTAATGTCGTACGTGTCGGCCAAGGTGATACTGCAGCGTGGTTTAAATACTGTATATCTTTATTTAAGTTAAATTCATTTTCAATTAATTGCTTAATTTGACTATTATTTGACATTTTAAACTCAGTTCTTGTGGTGTAGTTGTATATTAACAATAAAAGGTAAATTATCTAGATAAATTGTAATATCAGAATAGTGTGTAAGAAGTTATCATTCATTCTTTATTTCGATTTTAAGATTTGTAAAAACACTGTATTATTACTTAAAAAAAAGTACTAATTCTAGTTATATCAATAACTTGACATAATAGCTGTTTTTATAAATTAGCATGTAATGAATACTAAAACCAATAATTTAATCAAAGATAAATGAAAAAACAAAACGACATCCAATTACTGCGACAATACCTTTCCAATAATATTGTTGGGCAAAAACATCTTCTCGATAGTTTAATTATAAGTCTACTTACCGGTGGCCATATTTTAGTCGAAGGATTACCCGGGTTAGCAAAAACCACATCAATTAAAACATTGGCTAATGGTGTGCATGCTGGTTTTAATCGAATTCAGTTTACTCCCGATCTATTACCGAGCGACTTAACTGGTTCAGATATCTATAATCCTGAAACACGTAAATTTGATTTTCAAAAAGGGCCTCTCTTTAATGAAATAGTATTAGCTGATGAAATAAATCGTGCGCCAGCCAAAGTACAATCGGCTTTATTAGAAGCTATGCAAGAAAAACAAATTACAATCGGTAATAAAACCCACCAGTTACCAGAATGTTTTATGGTTATGGCAACACAAAACCCAATAGAACAATCAGGAACATACCCATTACCAGAAGCCCAAATGGATCGGTTTTTGATGCACGTTATTGTAGATTATCCTAATGAGCAAGAAGAATTAGATATTTTAAAGGCAGAAAAAAATAAAGTATCTAATAAAAAAGATCAATATAATCCAATTTCAGTTGATATTATTTTATCGGCCAAAAAAGATTTAGCCGAAATACATATTGAAGAACAATTACAACGTTATATAGTCTCAATAGTTCTGTCGACTCGAAATGCAGGGAAATGGGTTAAAGAGGCTGCTGACTGGATTGAAATTGGAGCCTCACCACGAGCGAGTATGGCAATATCTAAAGCTGCTATTGCATACGCCTATTTAAATAACCGTGACTACGTTACTCCAGACGATATTTTGGCTGTTGCTCATAATTGTCTTAGACATAGAATTATATTAAGCATTCAAGCCGTGATGGCAAAAGTTAATAAAAATGAATTGATTTCTAATTTATTAAAAGCTGTGCCAATACCATAAGTTATTATATATGGCCTTATTCAATAGTAATAAAAAAAATAAATTAATATCTTTGCTGCAAAACAAGTTAACGATATCTTCTGATGCAACAGTGTTGAATGGTGCTGAAATTAAAGAATTATTGACTGAATATTTTTCAGCTGCAATACGCACACCGGAACAAAAATCACTTAAGATGCAAGGCGAATATTTATCGTCAATGCGTGGAAGTGGACTGGAGTTTGAAGAATTAAGACTTTATCAACCGGGTGATGATGTTAGGAGTATTGATTGGAAAACAACAGCTCGATTAGATAAACCTTATGTTCGAATTAATAAAAGAGAACAACATTCTTCTATTTTAATCTATTTAGATTTTAGCAACTCTATGCATTTTGGCACACAGGTGCGCCTAAAGTCATCTCAAGCTGCGCGACTGGCTGTTTTATTAATAGCTAAAGCTTTAAAACAAGAAATAGAAATCACTATTGCTGTATACAATGGGATTCATACAAATTTTTATAATAAAAAATCAGGTTCAAAACATATCCTTGAACTAATTTCGAATATTAATAAATCAACATTAAAAAATAAAGTCATCGAATCTAAAATAGGATTCACAAAGTCATTAGAGGGAATTGCTGTATTACCTAAAAATTATGAAAATGTTTACATTCTAAGTGATTTTAAAAATTTTACTCGAACTACAATACCACCAATTGCTAGATTAGCTTCATCCGGTATTATTAAGCTAATAAAAATTACCGATCCTACTGAATATAAATTACCCAAAATTGGTAACATGAATTTTTTTGATATAGCGAGTAATAAATATCTTAAAATTAATACAAACTCTTCTAAATTAAGAAAAGAATTACTTAAAGGGATGGAATTACGAGATACAGCACATACAATTATAGCTCAGGAAATAGGTTTAAAAATCGAACACTGTTCTACTATTGATAATACCATGAAGTTTTTTATTCGTACTGGGATGAATTTGTAATTATCATGGATATCTATGACATAATTTTAGATCCCCCTAGTACTTCATTCACTATTAATCTAAATGATAATTTTATTAGCCTATTTATTATCACAATATCATTATTTATTAGTGTCTTAACTGCATTATATTATCGGCGTTTTATTGCCATTACTTGTCTTCATTATATAACCACCCTGTTAAAAAATGAAAAAATTTCTTACAAACACTTTGCTTATTTATTAGCAAATATTCTCTGTTACAGGCATAATTTTACTAACATATCAAAAAAACATCCTCCTATTACAGGATCCAAGAAAAAACAATATTTGTGGTTTGATCTCGTAGAAACACTAAATGAAGTACGATACGGAAAAACAAACCAAACCAATCAATCATACAAAAATTTACATAAAACAGCATTAGAATGGCTTCGATACTCTTAACCGAAATCAATTTCCTCCACCCTTATTGGTTTGCACTCATACCAATAATTTGGATTGCAGGAATATTTTTAGTAAAGCACTTCAATAAAAATAATATATTGCAAGATAATATTATCTATCAACATACAAGTATTTCGTTATTATCAAAAACAACTGAAGCTGTATATAAAGAAAATAATACACACTTCGTATTTTTTTTAATTGGATTAAGCTTAGCTATTACTGCATTATCTCGCCCACAATCTTATAGCGAATGGATACCTGAACAACCAATTGGCCATGAAGTTGTTTTACTCATTGATATTTCTCAAAGCATGAGTATTCGTGATTACAAATACGAAAATAAAGAGATAACACGATTTGATGTTTTAAAAGGTATTGTAAATAATTTTATCTCCGATAGACCTAACGACCATTTTTCAATCGTGGTTTTTTCCAGTAAAGCTGCAACTCTAGTACCAATGACTAAAGATAACCAATTAACCAGAAAAATGTTGGATAGATTAACGCTAGGTTTATTAGGGGAAGAAACAGCCATTGGAGATGCGCTGGCATTATCCATAAAACAATTTAAAAACAACCATAAAGTTAGACCGCTGCTAATCATTTTTTCTGATGGCGATAATACCGGCGGAGGCATCAATCCAACCGAAGCACTTGCACTAGCTAAAACACTTAAATTTAAAATTTATAGCGTTGCTATAACAAGCAAAAAAATCCCAAACTCCAATTCATCAGCGCTAGAGTTTAAAAATTTAGCATTACAAACTTCTGGAAAATATTATCATGCACAAGACAGCTTTTCACTACAAAAAATAATAAATGATATTAACAGTCAAGAAAAAACCATTACTCCAAAACCAAGCAAACGTAGAATAGAGGAATGGTATTATATCCCAATACTATTAAGTATATTATTTATTTCGTGGTCACAGTTTCTGGTGGCTCGAAAATGAGTGATTTTTTGTTTATCAGCTATTTAAAACTACTTTCCTTTGAGAGACCTTATTTTCTTTTACTTGCATTTCAACCCTTAATTTTTTTATTTTTAAAACGCATAAAAATGCACCTTTTATCAAAATATTCTGAAAAGCCCTTGTGGCCTTGGAGCATTAATATATCTGAACAATATTTTAAAACACAAAAAGTTCTAAGTATTTTAGCTTGGATTTTAATTGCAATAGCGGTTTCTGGACTTAGGTTACCTAATTTAAATAAAACTTTAGCTGAAAGCGATAAAAATTTGAAAAGTGATGTATCAATTATGGTTATCGCAGATATTAATGGCTTGACTGAAGGCGAATTTGATTCATATCTTATTCAGCTGAATGACTTTGTTGATAAATTAAATGGAGAGAAAATTGGTTTTGTCGCTTTAAATTCGAGCAGTGCATTAATTTCCCCTCTAACAAATGATTATAATGCTAGTTATTTTTATCTAAAACAAATGTATAACGTTACTAATACAAAAATAAAGACATCATCTAATGATTTATATCGAGCTTTAACGATATCTCATAATGAAATTATAAATAACAAGCCAACTTCAAGTGTTATTATATATTGGTCTGATTACACTAGAAACAAACTAAGCAACAATCAATTATTGAAAATAAAAATTTTATTAGAAAAAATTGCGGTAGATAAAATTTTGATTATTCCAATTTGGAATGATAGCAATGAAACGGATATAAGCTCAAATGATATATATTCTATGTTTGGAGAATCATCATCAAAATTTGTAGACTTAACATTTCAAAATTTATATGATAAATATTTAGATGATTTAAACTCAACTACGGTATTCGATATGAGTAAAGATCACAGTCATCAACAACTTTACAGTTATCCCTTAATATTAGGCTTGATTTTATTATTGCTGTCCTTTATCCCTGCTCAAATGTTACGTTCCGCTAGGATATCAAATGAGGCTTAAATTACTGTTAGCTTTTACATTTAACTGCATACTGATTAGTCAGGCATATTCTAGCTCAGGGCTAAAACAAGCATATAGTTATTTTCAAGAAAAAGATTATCAGTCTGCAATAATACTATATTCAAAATTAAATGGTTTTCAAGCAAGAATGGGGGAGGGAAGTAGCTCCTACAAGTTAAATGATTATGACTATGCCATTAGGCAGTTTACATTGGCATTATTAAATGCAAAGTCTAATTCTGATAAACATAAAGCCATATACAATTTAGCTAATTCCTACTATAAAAATGCAGAGTTCATAAAAGCGATAGAAACGTATAAGTACCTATTAGTATTTACTCCCGATTCTGAGCAAGCCCAAGGAAATTTATGGTCTGCTCAATCTATGTTGATTGATAAAATAAAAAACAATACGTTATACGTAGATAAAGAAAGTCTCAATTATCAAGAAACTAGTAATGAAGAAGATTTAGAGGAAGATGAAAAAATCACTAAAATAGAAAAGATTGGTTATTTGCGTACTATAATTGGTGATCGCGTAGCTGAGGGAGAATTAAATGCTATCGCAGAGAAAAGTGGAAGTGTTAATAAACTCATTGCAAAAGCAAAACAAATAAAAAATTATCTCAGAGCCATTAAAAAACTTGAGTTCGTAGAAGATCATCCTGCTGAAATATTAAAATCAATTATTGCTTTAGAACAAAAAAAGTGACTTTATGAATTTTTTTTTAAAAACTATAATTATTTTTACTTTATTATTGACGACTCAAAACAGTATCGCTAAAAAAAGTTTAACTATTTTTGAAATAACCACTAGCGAGCGTGTTTACGCCATTGGTCATCCCATTGACGTAATTTTTGAAACTCGAAATCTCAATCGTTCATTAAGTTTGTTAAATCTAGATGTGTTAGAAAAAGATTTTGTGGTGCACGATTTTAATGTCGATAAATTTGAAGACTTTGTTGCTGGTAACTTTATACGGGTTGAAAATCTAGTCGTAAGGTTATATGCGCGGCGTGCTGGTAATTTAAAAATACCCGCATTCAAACTAGGGAAATTAAAAAGTAAACCAGTGCTTCTTAATATTATAAATGATTTTAACAGCGCGATACAAATACGTACCACGAACGTGAAAAAATCCTACTACCAACGAGAACCAATAAACTTATTTGTTGATGTGTTTTATAGGCAAAAAAAAATACTGTCAAGCATAGGAGAACTTAAAAATGAAAATTTTATTATTAGTGACTCTATTAAAACTGAGTATACAGTCAAGGATAATGGCGTTGAACTACCTGTAGAACGTTTTTCATGGATTGTGATACCACTAATTAGCGGTAAACAAACATTAATATTACCTATGATTAAAACAGGTGGTAGAAGAATGTATCCATCAGGGAAGCTTAAACTAAACATTTTACCACTGCCCAGTACATTGCCCGCTTATACACCAGTATCCATGCAACGTATTAGCAATAATAAAATCACAGCTGAAAAAATTTGGATAAATAAAGTCTATTTTTGGACATTAACGATAACGGGAAATGGTTTAAATGAAAATATTTTGGAAAAAATATTAAGTGGACAATTAGTCACTAATTCAAATATCCGATTTTTCCCCCGAAAATATAACATGAATCGAACATTAAATGGTTCAGAGTTTAATATTGATGTAAAAATACCATTCAAGCTCTATAAAACTGGAAATTATACATTACCAGTAATAGATATCCCGTATATCGATACAGCTTCGGGTGCTTTAGAGCATGCATATTCAACAAAAATATTTATAAATGCTACCAGCTACTTTATAGAGAATGGGAAATTTATATTTTCAATAGCCTTACTTTTTTTGATTTTAATTCAACCAATATTTAAACTAATTAAGTATGCCTATATTAAGTTTCAATATCGAAAATGTTATCTTGCAATCAGCAATACTAACAACCCAAAAGAAATTAAAGATATATTATTTCGGCTAACCCCTAAGATTATTAAACAACCTATATTAACTGTCGCAAACTGGGAATATTCGGCGATAACTGTTAATGAAAGTCAAAAGACAACACTAAAAAAAATAAGTCAATTATTAAATAATTTTAATTACGGAAAATACCACTCACAAAGCGATATAGTGGCTTTAAAAAAACTGATTAAGGACTTAATTTAATTCAATAGGTAAAATTTATGAAAGCGACAGCAGAATTACAAGTTATCCCAATAGGCAATGGTGTTTCTGTCAGAAAAGAAGTTATTGATATTATTAGCATATTAACAAAAAAGACTTTATTCTCGAAACACATGCATCCGGTAGTAATATCGAAGGTGAATTATCACAAATTTTATCTGTAATAGAAGAAATACACCAATATTTACATGGCCAAGGTTGTGTTCGTCTAATTAGTTATTTAAAAATTGAAACACGCACCGACAAAATCCCTACATTAGAAGGAAAGAAAATTTAGTTTGCACTAGCGTTTAATCTAAGAACCCTAACTTCGAGTTGAAAAATTGCTTATATAGTACATAAGACTATCATAAACTTAATTTGAGCGACCTCATTCCCTAAAATTAAATAAACAAAACCATAACAAATAACTATTAAATTATTATTTTTTAGTGCCGACAATAATTTAATGGTTTACTGTATTAAATTATTATTTTTATCACTATTTTTAATTCAATATGCAACTGCAGCATCACAAGTAATGTATGCTCATTACATTAATGTTGGACAGGGTGATGCGACACTTTTACAATTTCCCTGTGGAACGGTGTTAATTGATGCCGGTGCACAAGATAAAGAACATGTTAATAAATTAGTTTCGTATTTGGATTCTTTTTTTGATAAAAATAATCAATATAACAACACAATTAACACCGTAATAATTACACATACACATATAGATCATACCAGAGCACTTCGTGAAATCGCTAATAAATTCACCATTAATAATTATATCGACAACGGCCAATTAGAAGGACCGGGGACCTCAAATCCAAAATGGATTAGAAAGGTTGCAACTAATAAAAAAATAACAATTAAAGTCATAGTTGATGATAATATAACAAGTTTAAAAACCAAAAACGGGTTAACATCTAGTGTGATAGATCCCGTATCGTGCGCCTCAATAGACCCTGTAATTAGAATAATTTCATCAAAGCTTGATGTAAATCCTGGCTGGACACATACTAGTTTCGATAACAAAAATAATCATAGTATCGTAATACGGGTAGATTTCGATGAGGCATCATTTTTGTTTACAGGTGATTTACAACAAGATGCTATCGCGACTCTTTTAGATTATTACAATAAAACAAATATATTGGATGTTGATGTCTATCAAGTAGGGCACCATGGTTCGCATAATGCAACAACCAAAGAATTATTGGAAAAAATGTCGCCTGACATTGCTGTTATATCAATGGGAAAGTGGGACTTTGGTCGTAATACATCAAAACAATTTTCTACTTGGTTTTATGGGCATCCTAGAATAGATGTATTAAATGAATTGGGAAAACAAATAAAACGCAGACGATCATATACCGTTGAAGTCGCTGGAGCTATTGGAGCAAAAAAATTCCGCCCCTATAAAGTCAGCAAAGCAATTTATGGAACTGGTTGGTTTGGAACAGTGATTATTCGTGCTAATGAACACGGAAAATTTAGAGTTACCCATTTAAATGATTAATTACGTGTATTAGTTGTAGTTCTATAAAATAGTATGCTTGCAAATATTTATGATATTGTATCGCCTTTTTCTATTTTCAGTGCCATTTCTGTAATATCATGATACAGATGTATAACATGCGTTACTAATAGTTTATATTCGGGATTCCTTTCTAATAAAGGCCATAATCTATTTGCATCCGAAAGAGCTTTTTCTAAAAAAGACACATCATAATCAGTAAGTTTCTTACCTTGTCCCACGAGTTCTTTTAAACTCAATAATTTTGGCAGCCGTTGTTTATTAAGACGTTCCAAAAGCACTTGAATGACTCCAGAATCAAAATTGGATTTATTCATTTTCCCTCCATAACACGTATTCATATATATATCGTAATTACAACGGTGTTTATTATTAAGTAAGCATCGAACCAATTATCCCCAGAACAAACCCAGCAACAGCACCCATCGGAGGCCCCCAGTGTTTTTCACTCTTAACATGTGGAGCAATATCTTGAAATATTGAGTATAATATTCCTCCTGCAGCAAAAAGCATGATAGCCGATACCATCTCTGGAAATTCTGATAACCAGAAGTATCCAGTTAATCCGGCTATAGGCCCCAATAGAGCCATTGCTATGAATAGTGATATAATTTTAAACGGTTTGTATATTGCTGTTTGCTGTAACTCTCGATAGGCATTATATCCTTCAGGTACATTTTGTAATGCAATTAAACCTGCGAGTAAGTAGGCATTATTGCTATCAAGAGCAAATGCTGCTCCAAGTGCAATTGATTCAGGGACAAAATCAGCAAGCATTGCTGCAAGTTGACTAGCAGGAGTATTCATTTTATATAAAATGATATCAAAAATCATAAAACCATAACCACCTAAAATAAAACATATCGCAGCTATTGATGGGCTAAGGTTCTCAGTACCTTCAGGAACTAATACCAAGGCAACAGCTGATAATAACGCACCAGCGCCAAAAGCCATAACTTGATGTGCTAAATCTTCTTTGATCCATTCAGTTTTAATGCTTTCATAATGGGCAATTGTCGCACCTAACGGCATTGCTAACCCGGCAATTAACGTTGAGGCAATGACTTTCAAAATAATAGTCATAAAATAACTTAATCATCCTAGTTTATTTATTTTAA
>VAPM010276022.1_pt1 | contig 28821 bp, 27 predicted proteins | sample 3395091 | NCBI WGS metagenome assembly VAPM01 (sample SAMN08290445, study PRJNA428436) | hydrothermal vent metagenome | isolation source: Deep-sea hydrothermal vent chimney 3 | place: Pacific Ocean: Juan De Fuca Ridge
CTCCTTGCACATTCAATAATATGAATATATAATTACTAATATAACATCAATATAAAAATAAAAATGGAAGAACAAGCTAACAATGCTAGTGAAAAAATTCAATCACTACGCGAAATGATTCAAAACGCCGAAAAAACTCTCCAAGGGGCAAAAGCTATGCTTTTACAGCTTGAAGGAAAAAAGAAAGTTGGTCGGAAGAAAAAAGATAACTCTGGTGAAGGAAAAATAGTTGAAGGAACTTTTGACGGACAAATTATGATTGGATCAGATGGAAAACAATATCCAGTCCCAGCTAATTATGCATCTAAATCTAAGCTGGTAGAAGGTGATATGTTAAAATTAACTATTACCCTAGATGGATTTTTTATCTATAAACAAATTGGGCCAATTGAAAGAAAGGTATTAATTGGTATCGCTAGTTTAGATGCTAACGGAAATTATTTTGTTGCCTCAGAAGGAAAAGCCTACAAAGTCCTTCTGGCTTCTATTACTTATTTTAAAGTAGAACCAGGAGATGAAGTTACACTAGTTATTCCTAGGGATATTAATTCTGATTGGGGAGCTATTGAAAATGTTTTACAAAAATCTAAAGAGTTAACAATAAAAACTGACGATTTTTCTGAATTTAATGATTCTTCTTCGACGAAGAATTTCTCACCTTCAACAATTACCAGTCCTGACTTTCAAAATCAAACAGAAGAAAAAAAATCTCCTCAACCCATTTCTACTTCCTCAATAGTTGATGAATGGGCACCAGACATTGAAGAGTTAAGAAAAGAATTAAGTGATAATAATTAAACTATTTAAATAAATGAAAATGGAAACTGCAAATCAAAATACAGAACTCAATCCAGAAATCAAGGAAGAAGTTTTATTAAAGAAAGATTACTGGCTCGGTATTATCGTTGGATTACTTATTGGTGTAATGTTTATGCCAGTCTTGAAGGTTATTAAGCCTAATCTTTATTTTCAATTAAGGTTTATTATTATTCCTTTCTTTTTAATCGGTACGCCACTTGGCTTAATAGTTTCTCATAAAATTAGTAAGCTTAGTAAGAAATTATCGGTCATTTGGCAATTAGCTAAATTTGTCGTAACAGGGATTATGAATGTTCTAGTTGACTTTGGAACTTTAACCATCATAACTATTTTATTAAGAAATTACTTCCATATTAATTCAACTGACATTATTCTTAGTTTAGGAATAACAGTTACTTTCTATTCTTTATATAAAGCTACCTCTTTTACAGTTTCCAATATCAATAGTTATTTTTGGAATAAATATTGGACTTTTGATAAAAGAGGTGATAATCAATCAGAATTTATTCAATTTTTTATTGTTAGCATTGTTGGATTTATAATTAATGTGGTAGTGGCTTCGTTTGTTTTCAGTGGTTTCCAACCTTTTGCTGGAATGAACGCTGATCAATGGGGTTTAATTGGTGCAGCAGCTGGATCAATTGCTGGTCTAGCTTGGAATTTTCTTGGCTATAAATTTATCGTTTTTAAAAAATAATTTTTCTTTTCTCTTTTAAGGTTTAGCTACCTTCTAAATATTCCCCAGTTTGTTTTCCTGCCACAAATTTTCATCATACAAAGAAGGGATAGCCAAATATTTGGTTATCCCTTTAAATAATATTCTAATCTTCGAAATATTTTATTTCTTATTTTTTTGAATATTTTTGAAAAAAATTTTTTGCTGGTCTATTAGTTCAGCTAATCTTCTTTTAAGATTAGCTAGCCTCTTCCTGTGATGAAACGGAGTCGCCAAAATTTTTTGACGAACATTATTTATCTCTCTGGAGAGTTTCCCTCTCACTCTCTTCTCCTTCTTGCCAACAACTGAACCTAATTTTCCCTGCATCATAAGTCTCCTGTTTCTTAACCATTTTTTAGCTAGCCTTTAAAGCTAACTTCCTCTTCTTATTTAAGAAATAAAATACTCTATCTTTTCAAATTTTATTCTACTGCTCTGAAAAAAATATGTCAAATATTAATTATAATTACTTTTTTTAAGCCTAAGCCATTTTTTTGCAAACGAAGATTAGCAATGCTATAATATTAATATCAAAAAGCATTAACTTTATATAATCAAAAAGGGGCGCCTTAGGTGCTTTTATTATTTAAAAAATATGTCAGAAACTTTATATAGAAAATATAGACCAAATAATTTTTCCGAAGTTATCGGGCAAGCTCATATTGTTCGGACGCTTTCTAACTCCATTCAACATCAGCGAATTAGTCAAGCCTATCTCTTTACTGGACCTAGAGGAACCGGAAAAACTTCAGTGGCTAGAATATTTGCTAAAACAATTAATTGTGAAAATCTGCAAGGAGTTATAACTTGTGAACAATGTTCTGCTTGTCAACTTATCACTCAAGGTAAAGCCATGGATATAATTGAAATTGACGCTGCCTCTAACACTGGAGTAGATAATATTCGAGATTTACGAGAAACTATCGCTTTAGCTCCTGCCTCTCTACGTTATAAAGTTTATATTATTGACGAAGTTCATATGTTATCTACTGGTGCTTTTAACGCTCTTCTAAAAACTTTAGAAGAACCTCCCGCTCATGCTATTTTTATTCTTGCAACTACCGAAATTCATAAAGTTCCAGAAACCATCATTTCTCGTTGTCAAAAATTTGATTTTTCTCGTCTTTCCTTGCCAAATATCATTGAAAAATTATCTCTCATCGCCAAAAAAGAAAAAATAAAAGTTGAAAAAGACGCGCTTGAAATGATTGCTCTTGCAGCTGAAGGTGGAATGCGTGATGCCGAATCTCTCTTTGGTCAAATAATTTCTTTAGAAGATAAAAATATTACTCTTCAAGAGGTAGAAGAAATTTTAGGCACTACTGATAAAAAAACCGTAGGTGAAATTGCTAAACTAATTATTGAAAAACAATCCACCCTAGCTATTACTAAAATTAATAAATTAGTTGAAGATGGCTATGATTTACAAATATTTACCAAGGCTCTTATTAATTATTTTCGTCAACTGATGCTTCTAAAAGTGAATGTCACTTTAGAAAAATATCTTCTTTCGGAAGTTCCTCAAGATCAAATAAAAAAAATGATTAAGTTAGTTCAAGTAGTCGGAATTGATGAAATAATTTTAGTTATTAATTTATTAATCCAAGCTCAAAAAGAAATTCCTAGTTCTATCCTCCCTCAACTACCGATGGAAATTGCTATTATAAAAGCTACTCATCAATTTCCTGCTCCTGAAAAAGAATTCACTCAAGAAATTGTTGAAAATAACAAATTGCCAGAAACTCCCCTCAAGACTTCCGCTGTCAATATTGAAGCAGAAGTTTCCTTAAAAGATTCTACCGGCCATTCAATTTCTCAGCTTACGCTTGAACAAGTTACAAATAATTGGAAAAAATTATTAGTTGATATTCGTCCTTACAATCATTCTATGTCAGCTTTGCTAATTAGTTGTCAACCTCAGAAAGTTCAAGCTAATCAAATTACCATTGCTACGCCATATGAGTTTTATTGTGAAAGATTAAACGAAACAAAAAATAAATTGACAATTGAAGAAGTTTTTAGTAAAATATTACAATGTGCAGTCATAATTAATGTTGTTATTGATAAATCTATTGCTCCTAAAAAAGAAACTACTCCTCTCGGTTCAGAGACGCCAAAAACTACCTCTAAGCAAGATTCTCTGCTTAAATCAGCCTTAGAAATTATGGGAGGACAAATAGTAGAAGAATAGAATAATATTGCCCGGTCGCCAAGTGGTAAGGCACATGGTTTTGGTCCATGCATTCGGGGGTTCGAATCCCTCCCGGGCAACAATCAGGCTTTTTTATTGAGCAACCTAGAAAATTCTAGAAAGTCTAAAAAAGTCATTAAAAAAACAACGTCATTCGCATTGTTCTAAAAATAATTTATTTTTTCTTACTCATCCAAGAAAAATTATAATGATTTATCCTTTCATTAAAACGCGGGAAAATAATTTTCCAAACCAGATATACGCAGAAAATAGCAATTATCAAACTACCTAAAATATCTTCCGCATGATGCACTCCAACAAGCACTCTAGCTACACCCACCATGACTGCCACCATAAAAAAAATCCATCCAATTTTTTTTCTAAAAGCATATATCACAGACGCAACCGCACTTAAAATTAACATATGGTCCGATGGAAATCCATTATCAGCGTTATGAGAAATAAGTGGAACAAAATGACCCATGACAAACGGACGCGGATCATAAAAAACTAAAGACAATAATTTAGCAACTAGATAAGTTGTTGGTAAAGCTATAACTGCGAAAACAAACATTCGTTTGCGCTCCAAAGTAGATAACTTTAAAAAAACCCAAACCGCTACTATTAAAGCTACAAAAACCAAGTCTTTAGCTATAAAAATAATAACAATATTTAAAATATTAGACATCTGATTATATTTTTTTATACCACTCGCTAAATTACTAACTAATTATATAATGAATAATTAAGTTACACAATTATATTTGGGCTACTCTATTAGCAAAAGTTCTTGATCTATATCATAGCCTTAATAATTTTTTCTAATTTAGTAGTTGCTACTCCTAAAACACTATCTCCTCCTCCATAATATATAAAAATAGTACCATTTCTGTTAACAATTCCACAAGGAAAAACCACTTGTGAAACTTGTCCATTTTTTTCATAATCAGTTTCAGGTTCAAAAATAAAATCAGTGGTTCTAGCTAATATTAAGGTAGGATTTTTTAATTGTAATAATAAAGCACCCACCCTATAAGTACTATCATCAGCTACTCCGTGATAAAATAATAACCAACCATATTTAGTTTTTAAGGGTGGAGCTGTTATTCCTACTTTCTGACTATCCCACATTCCAATTCTAGGACCAATAATCGGCGTAAAGCTGTTAATTTTATCAATAGAAAAATTCAATGATTTAATTGGATCCAAACAAATATGGTTATGAGCTCGATGAAAAACCATATAGTGTCCGTTAACTTTTTCTGGGAGTAAACAAGCATCTTTATTGTCTATTTTCTGAGGCGTGATAATCTCTGGTTTCTCCCAATTCCACTTTTTAGCTAAAAAATCCTTAACTGTAATATTGGTAACCGCCACTCCTGGTGGATTTACTCCATCGTAAGCCGTATAAAACATATATAGCTTACCACCAATTTGAGTAATCCGTGGATCCTCACAACCAGAATTTCCTGGATGAGTTTTCATTTCAAATGATTCTCTCGGAATATAAATTGGAGTTTCCAATCTTTCTGAAATATTTTCTCCATTTTCAGAACTAGCATAACCCAGAACAGAAGTATCATCCTCTCCCATGGCTCGATAAATAATATGAACCTTTCCTTCTAATTCAACAGCAGCAGGATTAAACACAGCTTTATTTTCCCACAGATGCTCTTTCTTAGGAGCTAAGATAGGATTATTTCTACTTCGTAAACAAACTGGTTCTTTTTTTAAACTAGACAACAAATCATCTAAATTAACACTAGCTCGACAACAGGTAGTATCAGTTGCTCCGTAATAAATAACTAATTTTTTATCTGCAATAAAAGAACCAGAAGGAAAAACTATATTTGGTGCTTGACCAAACTCTTCATAAATTTTTTCTGGAACCAAAAGTGGACCAGAAGTTCTTGCTATTATCTTTTTTGGATGCTCTAAATCTAACAATAAAGCTTCCACGCCAAAAATCTTATCTTCGCTAAAATAGTTTTGAATATGTGAATAGATTAATAACCAGCCATCTTTAGTTTTGATTGGCACAGCTCCAATTTCTACTTGATCATTTTTACTTCTCTTAAGATCAATTCTATGTTCTTCAATATTTTCATACCATTTTTCCCAATAATCTGACGACCAAAGTTCTTCTAGCTCATCAAATTCAGCTAAGGCGGTTATAACAGGAGGTTTGTCAGTATTAACACTCAGCATCACAACATATTTTCCATTTATCTTTTCTGGGAAAAGAACCATTGCTTTAGCATTAAAAGGAGTGACTAAATGTTTAGATTCTATTTTTTTAAAATCTTTAGTTATAGCCACCGCCACTTTGATACCTTCAGCCGAAAAAGGAAAAACAGAAAGAGCAGTATAAAAAATATAATAAGCATCATCAATTTTTGTAACTCGAGGATCTTCACAACCAAATTTTTCCCATTCATATTCTGGCACCACTAGTTGTCGACGTTTTTCAAAATTATGACCGTGAACATCTGAGCTTTCAGTATAGCCAACTGAAGAAATGTGTAATTCTTCCCCGTGTACATATTCTATATTAGAAACTGCTCGATAAACAGAACGCACTTTATTTTTATCTTGAATAGGACACCAATTAAAAGCTCCAAAGGACTCCCAAGGATGATCAGTAATAGGGCTTAATAATGGGTTATGTTTTGATCGTCTAATAACCAGCATAATTTATTTTTAATTTAAATTATTAATTTTCTCTAATAATGACAGCTCTTCATCAGCTACTTCTTTAGTCAAATCTTCCAAAAATTCATCAATATTTTCCGAAGCTACACACACCACACTATCTGCTCCTCCATAATAAACAATTAGCATATCATCTTTAATAACTGCTCCACATACATAAACTACGCCTGATTTAGCTCCTTCATTCTCATATTTCTCGGACGGTTCTAAAACAGGATACAAAGAACGATGTAAAATTTTCTGAGGATTATCATAATCTAAAATCATTGCCCCTACCTTATATCTATTTGGATCTCGTTTATCCATAGCATGATACAAAATTAACCAACCATATTTAGTTTTTAAAGGTGGAGCCCCTGCCCCTCTAACAACATTGTCCCAGCGATGTTCATCATTGCCTGGACTTTTTTTACTTTCAATTACAATATCCTGACTATCTAAATCATCTGTGTACTCTATAGCTATTTTTGGCGTAATACTATGCAAAATAGCAAACTTACCATTTATTTTTTCAGGAAAAATCATCCAATTTTTCTGGATTTCTCCTGGCTTAGAAATTAAAACTGGATGCTTCCATTTCCAAACTTTATTTAAAAAATCTTTAACACTAATAGAAGTTAAGGCTACTCCTGGTGGCTCATTACCATTAAAAGAAACATAGGTCATATAAACACGACTTCCAATTTGAGTAATCCGTGGATCTTCACAACCAGCCCAACTACCACCCGAAGCGTAAGAGGAAACTACAGTTTTTTTACCTTCAACCTTCCTCAAAGGTTTAGGTGGAGAAAAAATAGGTTGTTTTAACCGCTCATCTATTGTAAAACCAGTCCGAGAAGAAGCATAACCAAAAACCGAAATTCCATTTTCCCCAATCGCCCGATATAATAAATGGATTTTATTTTCTAAGTACAGGGCTGCCGGATTAAAAGTAGCTTCTCTTTCCCATCGATTATTTTTTTTTGGTTTAATTATCGGATTATCAAAATGTTTTTTTAATGGCTTAGCATTTTTAGGATAAGCCAATCCACTAGAAACAATGTTGATATTTTTAGAAAAAATTTCGTTCTTAGCAGACACCCAATAAACCAAAAGCGACTCACCAATAATAGCAGAACCTAAAAATCTAGTTGGAAATTTTTCTCTATCTACTGTTTCTTCCCAAATTGGAACTTCTGATCTCCAAATAAGATCATACGGCTTATTAAAAGAAAATAAAGCTACTCCAATTTTAACGGTCGTATTTTTTTCTTTAGTATTTTTACTTTGGTATAGAACCAATATTCCTCTTTCTACCGTTAAAGTACTAACTACTTCTAAATTGCCTTCATCAAAATGGTTAGCTCTTGGAGATAATAAAGCACCTGATTTATGCCATTGAATTAAATTATTAGAAGCTGTAACATAAATTGACTGATGTCCATAATAGGCTAAAAAGTTTTGTTTATACTTATAGTTAGAAACAACTGCAATTGTTTTTGATAATTGAACATTTTTTTCTACTACTTTAAAATGGAGTAAATCCTTAGATTTAGCAATTCTTATTTGCTCTTGCCTACGAATTATTTGTGAATACATTAAATAATACTCGTTACCATAATAAAAAAAAGAGAAAGTATTACAATTTAGTAACCGCTCTTTTTTTCCATTCTTAGAAGTTATATCTAATTCATATTTTTTAGAAAAATTAATTCCGTCCTTGCTCTGAGATAAAAAAATACTCATTCCAAAAATAGTTTTAATACCATAAAGGAGAACTATTCGTTGTTTATAATTAGCAATAGTTAAAGGATACAATTCATGAAAATTTTGTTTGTTTTTTGATTTAAACATATTTTTTTATTTTTATATTACTAGGAAACCCGCCCATAAGCGTCTTCTATTCTAACAATATCGTTTTCATCAAAATCACCAAAAGAAATTTCCAAAATCTGAGAATTATCTTCAGGTGCTTCTATTCGGTGAATTGTTTTTGGAGAAATAAAAAACTCTTCTCCTTCTTGGGCAATTTTAACTTTTTCTCCTACCGTAATTCTAGGATGACCAGAAAGAATTACCCAAAATTCACTTCGCTTATGATGATACTGTAAACTTAATTGATGTCCTGCCTCAACACTAATTATTTTGACCGTAGAAATTTCATTGTGAGTAAATTGGCGAAAGGAGCCCCATGGACGATTATCATTTATAATTTTCACTTTTTTATTTAACTAAGAATTCTATTCTCATTATACCCCTCTTAAAAATAATTGACAAATATTACTTTCTGTTGTTAACCATATTTAATAATTGTTTAATTTTATTTCCTGGAGAAAAATTTTTTTTTGTGCTAAAATTTAAAGGTTATCTTCTCTAAGGGAAAATAACTTTTTCTAATTAAACTTCACTAATTAAATGAGATTTCATCCTAAACTTAATTATATTAATGGCAATGTTTCACTTGGTTTTTCTTCTCTTTTTGCTAGTCAAACTATAATGAGAGTAGCAGCTGGATTTTTCGGATTATTTCTCCCTATCTTTTTATATAAATTATTTAACAATAATTTCGTTTATGTCGCTTACTACTATTTAGCTGGCTATTTTTTTTATGCTCTTTTTGTAGCTTGGGGAGCTAGTTTTTTAAATAGTTTTGGTTTTCGAAAAGCTTTACAGACTAGTGCTTTTTTTGGAGCACTAATTTATGTAACTCTCTATTTTACTAACGAGAAAAATTATGTTTATTTACTTTCTCTTAATGTCCTAATAGTAATTCTTTTTAGAATTTCTCATTGGATACCTTACAATGTAGACTTCGCTAAATTTACTGATCGCCGAAATAGAGGAAAAGAAGTTAGCCTTTTAGCAGCCACTATTAATATTTCTGGCATTCTTACTCCTTTTATAGCTGGTTTCATTATCGCTAAATTTGGTTTTGGGACTCTATTTATTTTTGGAGTTTTACTTTATCTAACTTCTTATATCCCCTTAATTACCCTACCGAGAACTCACGAAAAATTTAGCTGGACTTACCTAGAAACTTTCCAACAACTTTTTTCCAAAAAGAGAAGAGGAATTATGCTAGCCTTTGCAGCTGACGGAGCTGAAAATGTTGTTGGTTTTATTGTTTGGCCAATTTTTATCTTTAATCTTCTAAAAGGAAATTATCTTCAAATCGGAACTATTTCTACTGCTATTATTGCCGTCACCGTTGTAATGCAGTTAATAGTTGGTAAGTATGCTGACAAAAAGAACAATAAAGAAAGAATTCTTAAAATTGGTACTTATCTATATTCTCTTGGTTGGATTATAAAAATATTCATCTTAACTGCTTTTCAGATTTTTCTGGCCGATGCTTATCATAAATTAATGCGTATTTTTACTAGAACTTCTTTTGATGCCCTGACTTTTGAAATCGCTGCTGACGAAGGACATTTTGTAGATGAGTTCTCTGTCTTACATGAAATATCTATTAGTTTAGGAAGAACCCTGATGCTAATAATAATCATCATCGCTTCCACCTTTTTATCCCTTAACTGGACTTTTGTTTTAGCCGCTATTGCTTCTTTATTACTTAATTCAATTAGAGAGAAAGTAAATATTCCTTCTCGGCTAGTTCCAAAATTATAGATTAGCTAATTAATTCTTTGAAAAAAAATTTTAGCTAAAAAAATCCCATTTACTAAATGGGATTTTTTATCTTTTTTGTTAATCTTCTACTGACTATTTTAAGTTAACAGTAGCTCCAGCTTCTTCTAATTTCTTTTTAATTTCCTCAGCTTCTTCTTTAGCTACTTTTTCTTTAATAACTTTTGGAGCTGCATCTACTAAATCTTTAGCGTCTTTAAGCCCTAAACCAGTTACTTCCCTAACTACTTTAATAACACTGATTTTTGAAGCTCCAAAGCTAGCTACTTCAATATCAAATTCACTTTTTTCTTCTGCTCCACCAGCTTCTCCAGCCTCAGCTGATACTCCACCAGCCACTACCATTGGAGCTGCTGCGCTAACTCCAAATTTCTCTTCCAAAATTTTAACTAGTTCTGATAATTCCAAAACACTCATTTTTTCTATTTCCGTTACCAATTTTTGAAATTTTTCAGGAACTACTACTTCTTTTTTTTCCTCTGCTTCTTTAGCAGTCTTTTTTTCTTCAGTCATATTTTTACTTTAATAATTTATTAATTAATATATTAAACTTATATTTAACTTTTTATTTAGCTTCTGAAATGGCTTTTAATACTTGAACAAAACCTCTTAGATTTCCTGCCATTACATTAACTAATCCAGAAATAGGAGCATTTAAAGTTCCTACTAATTTAGCCAGCAACTCTTCTTTAGATGGAAGTTTAGCTAAAGCCTTTACTTCTTCAGTTAATAAAATTTTCTTTCCCAGCAAGCCTCCGACAATTTTTAAGTTATCATTGGTTTTTTCCATTTTAGCAATAATCTTAGCGGCTTCCACTTCATCATTAGCCGAAATAGCCACTGCAATCTGTCCTTCCAATTTTCTAGCATCAATTTCAATTTCCGCATCTTTAAGTGCGATATTCAATAAGGTTTTTTTGAGAACTTTCATCTCTATCCCTTTTTCTCGCAGTTCGCTTCTCAATTCAGTCATATCTTTTACCGTCAATCCTTTAAAATCTGAAAAAACTACCGCTTTTGAAGCTTTAATTTTTTCTGCTAAATCCTTAATGATTGCTACTTTTTGTTCTTTAGTTTGCATATAATTTTAGTAAAACTTATTTTATAAATATTGTCTTCAAAATAAAAAAACTGCTTCCCGCAGTTTCATCAAAAAGAAAACTTTAAAGTTTTCAATTCCTACACAGGAATTATAAACCTATGATCTGCGGAATTTACGAAGTTCAATTTCGTAAAGTCTTATTCTAATTTAGTATCTTCTACCTTAATCTCTTTTACTATCTTTTACTTCTTTATTTTCTATTTTTTTCTCTTTAGGCGCTACTACTACTTCAGATTTATCAGCTACTTCTGGTTTTTTGATTTCTTCCTTTAATTCTTCTTTAATATTTTCATTGACCTCCTCTTTGACGTCTCCTGAATTAGTCTGATCGGTTGATGTTTTTTGTTCTTCATCTTTTTTATCAACTTTTTTAGCTGGCAATTTAACAGCTCTCTTCTCAACTGAAATTACTCCCTGAGAAACTAACAAATTATGCACAGTGTCTGATACTCCAGCTCCTTGAGCAATCCAAAATTTAATTCTTTCTTCTTTTAATAAGGCTTGTTTAGAATGAGGATCGTAAGAACCTAAAATCTCTACATGACGTCCTCCTGGTGCCATGGATTTTTCTTGAAGCATTATCTTATATTGTGCCTTATTTTTCTTTCCAACTCTAGCAAATCTAATAGTAAGCATTCTTTTTAAAAAATTAAAACATAATTAGACTAAATTATGTTTACTGTAAATTACTAAGTAAGTTTATATTAAATAATAAAATCTGTCAACCACTCATATAAATTTACTGTCTTTCTTAATATAAGGTACTTGAAAATTTCCTTCTCTAATCTAAACTATCCCTAAATATTTTTTGATAAATCATTAAAATAAACTGACTATTTTATCACTTTAAGATTCTTCCTTCTTTTCCAATTTGATTTAATTTAACAGAAAGAATTTTTGATACTCCGTCTTCTCCCATTGTAACGCCATAAAGCATAGAAGCCTGACGCATAGTTTCTCGATTATGCGTAATAGTAACAAATTGAGTGGTTCCTGATAATTCCTGCAAAATTCTTCCAAATCGTTTAGAATTAGCTTCATCTAGAGCAGCTTCTACTTCATCTAAGATTGTAAAAGGAGGCGGATTGTGAGAAATAATCGCAAAAAGAAGAGCTAAGGAAGTGAGTGACCTTTCTCCTCCAGAAAGAATAGATAAGCTAGAAATTTTCTTGCCAGGAGGTGAAGCTGAAATATCAATTCCAATTTCTTCTTTACTTTCTTCATTTTCAATTTTATCGTTGTCATCTCTTTGGATATCTTCTTCAATCTCCTGATTTTTATTCCTAGATTGAGGTTTTTTTATTTTTGTTTTAATAAGTTGAGATTGCCCTCCACCAAAAATAATCTTAAAATACTTAGAAAACTCTTTATTTATCTCTTCAAAAGTAATTAAGAATTTCTTTTGGATTTTACTATCCATTTCTCCAATAATCTCTTTCAGAGAATTCATCGCTTTTTCTAGATCTTGTGATTCGGTAGTTAAAAATTCAAATCTTTCATTAACTTCGTTATATTCATCAATAACCATCGGATCAATCCCTCCAATTTGCTCCATTTTACTTTTTAATTTAACAATTTCGCTTTCCAACCTAAATCTATCTAGCGCTTCTTCATTTGGATTTAATTCTTCAGCTTCTTTTTTAATTTCATTCCTAACTTGATTTCTTAAATCTTCTTCTCTGACTTCCTTCCTTGCCAAAGCAATTTTGGCTTCATTAAAATTATCCCTTAATTTATTTAATTCTTCTTGTCTTTGTCGAAGGGTTCTTTCAAGTTCAAAAAACTTTTGTCTTTTTTGACGATTAAGTTGATACTCTTTTTGAATTTTTTGCTCAGTAATATTAACTTTTTCTCTTGCTTTTTGACTTCTTTCTTTTAATTGAATTACTTTTTCCTGTAATTTAATTAGCTCTTGAGAGTTAACTGATGGAATATTGGTTTGAGAAATTTTTTCTTGAGCTTTTTCTTTAGGCAATTCTTCTACCTTTCCTTTTTCAATATCATTTTTAAGCGCGTATAATTGTTGTTGGATTACTCGAGCAAACTCTTTTATCTCTTGCAAATCTTCTATTTTTTCTGTTCTTTCAATTCGTCTAATTAATTTTTCTTGATCTTTCCTGATTTTATCAATATTAACTCGCACATAATTAATATCAACCGCAATACTTTTTATTTTTATCTCTTCAATAATTTTAATATTTTTCTGCTTTTCTCTTTCAATTTCAATTCTTCCTTCAGTAATAATCGTCTCTCTTTCTAACTGATTGAATTCTTCTCTATTTTTCTTTTGTTCTCTCTCTAGCTCTTCTTGTTCTTTATTTATTTTTTCTTCTTTCGCTTCTGAAGCTATTTCATCAGTTAACTTATCCACTTCTCTCTGAGCATTCATCAGCAAAAGTCCACTTTGTTTTTTATTGTCATCAAGTTTTTCTTGTTCTGCTTGAAAATTAAACCATAAGAGAGAGAATAATTTGGTTTGTTTTTCTACTAAATCAAAAGCTACTTTTTTACTTTGAGAAGCTTTTTTAGCTTGATGTTTTAACATTCGTAAATGCGGTTTAATTTCTTCCGTCAATTCTTTCACTCGCAATAAATTTTGTTGTGTAGTTTCTAATTTTCTAATAGCTCGCTCCTTTTTAATTTGATATTGCTTAACACCCGCAGCATCTTCAATAATTCGACGACGATCAGCTAAACTAGCATTTAAAATAGAATCGGCCATTCCCTGATTGATAATAGCATAGCTTTCTTTACCAACCCCCGCTTTAGCTAAAATATCTACCACATCCTGAAGACGAACCCGAGACTGATTGATTAAATATTCACTTTCTCCTGATCGATATATTTTTCTAGTAACTGCCACCTCGTTAAAATCTAAAGGAATTTTTTTGTCACTATTATCTAAATACAAAGTAACCCAAGCACTTCCCAGACGAGCTTTTTTTCCTGATCCCGCAAAAATAATATCTTCTGATTTTTTTCCTCGTAAATTTTTCATTGATTGCTCTCCCATCACCCACCTCAAAGCATCAGCCACATTGGATTTTCCACTTCCATTCGGACCTACAATAGCTGTAATGCCGTTAGCTTCATCTTTTTTTTCATCTGTCCAAAAATCAAGCGTGGTTTTTAACGCAAAAGACTTAAATCCAGCTATTTCTAATTTTTTTAATTTCATAAAATTTTATCTCTACAGCTCTCTCATTCTATAAGCCCTTAACTGTTTAAGCTCCATATTTTCTTCTGTTTTTTTGACTGTGCTAATTATTTACTTTTAGATAATCTATCTTTTTTGTAGTAAAAATAAAAATACCCTGAAAAAACCAGTTTATTTTTTCTCTTGGCTTAATTATACTACATTTTTTCAAAAAATAAAAACCCGTGTTAAACGGGAATTATTATTCCATTTTTTCCAATTTACATTACCATTCTTTATTTTTCAGACCTTTTTCAGCTGCTTTTCTTTGAGCTTCTTGCTTAGAGGGACCTTTTCCCGAAGCAATCATATCATCATGAAGAAAAACACCAACTACAAAATTTTTGTCGTGATCTGGTCCAGTTTCTTCTAATACTCTATAAGACGGTGTAACCCCAGTTTTTTCTTGAGCTTTTTCTTGAAAACTACTTTTAGGATCAAGATAAGATTTACTTTCAATAATTTCTGGCAATTCTCCAACGATATTATTCATTATAAATTTTTTAGCCTCCTGATAACCATTTTCTTCTTGATCTAAATAAATTGCACCTGTTATAGCTTCAAAAGCATTGGCTAAAAGATATTGTCTAGCTCTCCCTGTATCTTTGGTCTCTCCCTTGCTCATTAAAAGATATTTTTCTACTCCTAATTTTTTAGAAATTTTAGCTAACATTTCTCCGTTAACTAAAGCGGCTCGCCAATTAGTTAGTTCTCCTTCTGGATTAGGAAATTTTTTATATAAATATTCAGTAACAACAATTTCTAACACAGCATCTCCTAAAAATTCTAAACGCTCATTGTGATCTAATTTATAATCACGATGCTCGTTCAAATAAGACCGATGAGTAAGCGCCTGCCTTAATAATTCAATATTCCTAAATTTGACCCCTATTTTTTGAGCTAATTCTTCAATCATATTGTTATCTATTTATGAATTATTTTTTTCTTTGATTTCTTTTTTTTGACCAGAAATTTTTGGTTGGCGTTTTTTAGATCTATCATCTTTCATTGGTTCTCCTAATTCTCGATAAATAGTCCCTAAAACTCCATTAACAAACCGCCCAGATGATTCTCCACCAAAAGATTTAGCCAATTCAATGGCTTCATTGATAGCTACTTTAGGAGGCACCTCACTATAGTCGCCATAAAGGAGTTCATAAATTCCTAAACGCAAAATATTTCTATCAACAATAGTCACTTGATCTAATGGCCATTCAGGTGCACATTTTTCAATTAATGGATCAATCTGACTAATATTCTTGACTACATTTTCTACTAACGCTAGAACGAAAGAATCACTGTCCATTCCTGGACCGAATTCCTTAATGTTTTTTTCAATAATAGTTACTAGATTTTCCTTATTTTTTCCATTAAAATCCCATTCATAAAGACATTGCATAGCAATAGAACGAGAAAGATGCCGATTTGCCATTGAATTATATTACCTAGCAAATAAACAGTTTTTCAACTGTAATTTACTAAGATTTATTTTTGAATCTTTTTATTAATTTTTTTAGTAGTATTAACTACCTCTTTATTCTTATAATATCCGCATTGAGGACAAACGATATGAGGAGCAATTTTAGCTTTACAATTCGGACAATCAATTAGTTTTTTAGCTTTAAGCTGATGATGAACTCTCGCCCTATCTCGTCTAGCTTTAGTATGGCTCTGTCTTGCTACTGGCATAAAATTTTCAATTAAATATTTACTAATATTTAATTTATCATTAAATTAGAGTTTTAGCAAGTTGTTAATCTCATCTTTTATTGTAAAATTTGAATATCCAGTTTTATGAAGTTTTATTTTATTATAGCTAGTTAACTACAAGACATAATTGATTAGGATTTGGGCATTCATATTCTATTGTCCCATCTTGATCTGTTCGCCAAATTCTTACTCCGTACTCTTTAAGTCTCTTTAAAACCTCTCTAGTTGGATGCCCATAACGATTATTTTTTCCGACTGAAATTACCGCCTCTTGTGGACTTACTTTTTTCAAAAAGGCTTCGCTAGTGGCATATTTAGACCCATGATGAGCAACTTTCAAAACTTTTGCTGATAAATCTACCCCACTTTGAAAAATAGTTGAGTCTTTTTCAGTTGGAAAATCTCCCGTCAAAAGAAAAGAATTTTTACCATAAGTTAATTTAGCTACAATGCTATCAGCATTAGTATCGTGAGAATTATTTACCAAAACTTTTCCTGGATAAAGAATAGCTAATTTTGTTTGACCTATTTTTAAAGTTACTCCTCGTTGACCTCTTAAGTGATGAATTTTTTGTTTTTGCACTGTTCGTAAATATTGTTGGTAAACCGCCGAAGAACTTTTAGCTTCGTTATCAATTTCTACTCCAATTTTATAATGTTTCATTACGCCGATTAAACCCGTGATGTGATCCTGATCAGGATGAGTCGCAATGATTACTTCAATTTTCCGATCCCAAAAAGGAATATATTTTCCTAATTCTTCTAATTCTTCTTGTGAGTTAGGACCGCCATCAATTAAAATTTGATTAGAGCCTTGCTCCATTAAAATTGCATCACCTTGCCCAATATCTAAAAAAAATATTTTTAATTTCTGATTTCGTGAAGAAAAAATAATTCCAGCTAAAATAAAACTAACAACTAGCAAACTAAATAGTCCTAGATAAATTATCTTTTTCGCCGACATTTTGATTATTTTTTCTTTTTATTTGAATAATGGTTATCGTTCCCATTAAAATTATATACCACCCTATTACTTCCCACCAGACAATTTTTAGATTGATAGCTGAATATTTCAAACTAGCTAAAAAATTTATTACTAACATCTCATATCTTAAAGGCAAAAAGGCTAGCCAAGCCAAAACCAAAGCTAATGGATAGAAAATAAAACTACCAAGAACTGCGAGGAAACCCAATAACATCGTCAAAGGAATAATTGGCAAAATTAAAAGATTAGCCAAAGGAGAGATTAAAGAAAGTTTTTGGAAAACTAAAATAATTAAAGGCAACACAAAAATTTGAGCCGAAATAGTTAAAAATAAAATTTCTGCTAAACCAAAGACTTGATGATTTTTTATTAAATAAGTTTGAAAAAATGGATAAAGATAAATAATTCCGAGACTAGCTAAAAAAGATAATTGAAAACCTGTATCCCAACGCAACAATAATGGATTAATCAATAGCATTAAATCTGCAGCGAAAAGAATAGCATTTTTAGAATTAGCTAGTCGTCCATTTTTTATCGCCCAAATTAGTAAAACCCCCATTATGCCCGCTCGCACAGATGAAGAAGAAAGTCCAGTGATAGTTACGAAAAGAATTATTCCCACAACCGAAAACCAAAAAGCTTGCTGACGCCAAAGTCCTAAAAATATTCCCAACATCATTAAATACTCCGCAATAATAGTAACATTATAACCACTGACCGCTACAATATGCATCAAACCAGTTTGAGCAAAATTGTGCTTTACTTCCACTGATAAATTATGAGTGCCACCTAAAATAAGCCCGCTAAGAAGACCAGCTTCAGGAGCAGGAATTAAATTTTCAATCTTTTCATTAAACTTATTTTTTATTTTTATCAATTGGGCGTAAACTATATTACCTTCATTAGAATTCATTTTTTTAATCTTAGTTTTCTGACACTGATAAAAAATTTCGTCTTTCGCCAAATACATCCGATAATCAAAATCAGTTTTGTTATTAGTTGGAGTTTTTAATTGGCATTTAATTTTCAATTCATCTCCATAGTAATAATCTTGGTATCTACCTGTCTGAATTAAAATTTTTCCTACTATTTTTTTAGACTTAACAATCAAGATTTGTTTTCTATTTTTAATTTGCGGTTCTTGAACAATTATTACTTTACCTGTAAATATTTTTTGGTCATTTTTTAGATTAGTAAATTTTGAAAATCTTAAATTAGTTAAAAAAATTCCCGAAAAAAATAACAAAATCAAAAAACCGACTAATTGGATTCTTCTATTTTTATAAAAAACACTCTCTAAAATTATAACCAAAGCTATTAGCAACCAAAGGAAAAATAAACTAATCGTCTTTGGAAAATAAAAAGAAGCTAAAAATATTCCACTGATGAAACTTAGTGAGAAAAGAAAAAATAATTTTGCTTTATCCATATTTTTTATTATAGCAAAAATTAGAATAAAAATTAGAATAAAAAAAAGCGATCAATGTAAAACATCAATCGCTTCACCTCTGGCTTTTGAGTAAGTTAGATAGTTTCTATTTTTTCCTTGAGAATTTTTATTCTCCTCCCGATTTTCTGTAATTCTTTTTTCAGCTCATCATCTTTAATTTCACTCAGCCCAATACTGGCGCCCATCCCATCGTCCAGCATCATGCTCACTGACAAAACTACCTTATTCTCATCTTCTATCATTTTTCTTCCTCCTTTACCTTTAAGATATTGATGATTTTTACGCGAGCGGTTTTACCGCCCACGATACTGACGCAACTCTTAGCAACTTTAAAATATTCAGCTAATACTTTTATTAGCATACTATTAGCCTTACCGTCAACTGGCGGAGCTGTAATTTTTACTTTATATTCTCCTTCAATTATTTTTTCTACCTGATTTCTAGCCGAACGGGGAATAACTTTTACATAAACCCTCATAACTTATTTATTTTTTATCTAGTTTATTCTTTAAATAGAATTTTACGAAAACAGACTTCGTAAAGTTCTTACATATTAATTATACTTTCTAATTTCTATTTTTTTAAAATTTTTTTGGATGCTCTTTTTAATTTTATCTAAATCTAAACTCTGTCCTTTATTTTTTTCTTTTAAACTTGGATCTAAAATAGTTCTAGCTCGATATTCTTGTAAATAATAAGCCTGAGCATTTTTAATCCATTGAGCAATTTCTAAAAAATCTTTCTCAGTGTGCAAACCTGGCACTGCGGTAGTTCTAAATTCATACTGAATACCGCTTTTCATTATTAAATCTACACTTAATTTTATTCTCTCAATATCAATTTCAGCCCCAACAGTTTGATTATATTTTTTCGGTTGATTTTTGATATCCATTGCAAAATAATCAACTATTTTTAAATCAATTAGTTTTTTCAAAACATCCGGACGAGTTCCATTGCTATCTAATTTAACTAGATAGCCTAACTTTTTAATTTTTTTAATAAATTCAATTATATCCACTTGAATAGTTGGTTCTCCACCAGTAATACATATTCCTTCTAAAGTTTTTTTTCTTTTTTCTAAAAAAGAAAAAAAATCTTTCTCTACATTATAATTTGATGCACTAGTTTGAACAGGAGGGTAAACTAATTCTGGATTATGACAAAAAGGACACCGAAAATTACATCCAACAGTAAAGACCGTAGTAGCTATTTTTCCTGGATAATCAATTAAAGTTAATTTTTGATAACTAGCTATTTGCATAAAAATTTATTTTTTAATTACTATTTTTATTAGTTTTACAATCACATCTTTATTTTAGGTTTAAATAAGAAGGCTTAAGGCGATTTTTTAAAGAAAAACCGCCTTCATTTTTTACTATTCTAAATGCTATCGTTAGCAATCTTTACTCTCATTTTTTTCTTCCACTTCAAAGGTTTTTCTATCTTTCCATTCTTCAGCTTTCCCTTTATTCCACCTATTTATGGGAGTATGAAAACCAACTACTCGAGAATAGACATCGCACTCTTGATAATTTTCCAAGACTGGATTTTTTTCATAACATTCTTTACATTTTATGAAATATTTATCCTCTGATTGAGTAAAATTAACATACTCATCTCCTTTTTTTAATTGTCGTCCACAATCACAACAAATCATTTTTTTCTTTTCCATATTTTTATTTTAATTTTAATTAATTATATAAACTTTTGATTTTTTTACTTAACTTTTTCAAATTTTACTTTAGACAATTTAATAGCGCATTTAGGACAGGTCCAGTGTTCTCCAGTTAAGTATCCATGCTCTGGGCAAATACTAAAAGTAGGCGTGAATGTGAAATAAGGGAGACGATAATTATTAGCAATAGTTTTAACTAATTTTTTTACAACCTCGATATCATTAATCTTTTCTCCCAAAAATCCATGCAACACTGTCCCTCCAGTATATTTAGTTTGTAAATCATCTTGTAAATCAAGTGCTTCAAAAATATCAGATGTAAAGCCAACTGGCAATTGCGAAGAATTAGTATAATATGGAGCTGCTCCATTTTTTTTCACCGATTCATCATTAGCAAATTTAATATCTGGATATTTTTTTTGATCTGATTTAGCTAAACGATAAGTAGTTCCTTCGGCAGGAGTAGCTTCCAAATTATACATATTGTCTGTTTCTTTTTGATACTGAATCATTCTTTTTCTCATATGATTTAAAATCTTCTGAGCTAACTTATTGCCTTTTTTATTAGCAATACCTACCCCAATAAAATTTTCTAACGCTTCATTCATTCCCAATAAACCAATAGTAGAAAAATGATTCCCCCAATAATTTCCTCTTCTAGCTTTTATATCCTTTAAATAATATCGTGAATAAGGATACAAACCTATCTCCGTTAATTTTTCAATAAAAACTCTTTTAGCTTCCAAACTTTCTTTAGCTAAATCCATTAGATAATCTAATTTTTGAAAAAAATCTTTTTCGTCCTTAGCTATATAGCCTAGTCTTGGCATATTGATAGTTACCACTCCAATAGAACCAGTCATTGGATTAGCTCCAAACAATCCACCCCCTCTTTTATTCAGCTCTCTGTTATCTAAACGAAGCCGACAGCACATACTCCTAGCATCGTCAGGACTCATATCAGAATTAACAAAATTAGCAAAATAAGGCATTCCATATTTAGCAGTCATCTCCCAAATCGGATTAAGAGCTGGGTCATTCCAATTAAAATCTTTGGTGATATTGTACGTAGGAATTGGAAAAGTAAAAACCCTATTTTGTGCATCACCCTCGCTCATAACTTCCGCGAAAGCCTTATTTATCATATTCATCTCTTTTTGAAATTGACTATATTTTTGCTTTAATGGTTTCCCTCCAATAATAATAGATTGATCCTTATAATTAGATGGAACTTGCATATCTAAGGTGATATTAGAAAAAGGAGTTTGAAAACCAACCCGAGTTGGAACATTCATATTAAAAATAAATTCTTGTAAGGCTTGCTTTACTTCTTCTTGTTTTAATTTGTCAAAATGAACAAAAGGAGCTAATAGAGTATCAAAATTAGAAAAAGCTTGAGCACCGTTAGCCTCTCCCTGAAGAGTATAAATAAAATTAGTTATTTGTCCTAGAGCACTACGTAAATGTTTTGGAGGGGCTGAATGAACCTTTCCAGGAACGCCACCAAATCCTTTTATTAATAAATCATGCAAGTCCCAACCGCAACAATAAGCTGCCACCATTTGTAAATCATGAACATGTAAATCTCCTCCTTCGTGTGCTCGACGAATATCCTTAGTGTACACTTTATTCATCCAATATTTTGAACTTACCGCCGAAGAAATAAAATTATTAAGACCTTGTAAGGAAAAGCCCATATTAGAGTTTTCTTTTACTTTCCAATCTACTTCTTTAATATAATCATCTACCAAACTAACAGCTTCTTTTAAAACATCTTTTGTTTCCCTAACTTTTCTGTGTTGCTCACGATAAAGAATATAACCCTTAGCTGTCTTTTCAAAATCTAAAACCATTAAAATCTTTTCTACCATATCTTGAATTTCTTCAATTTCTGGTACATAACCTTTATGATAATTTTTATTGAGCCATTGAATTATTTTGACAGTAATTTTTTCTGCTTCTTTTTGTCCGCCCTCCCCAGCATCATTCAAAGCTTTAAAAACTGCTTTAGTGATTTTTTCAGCTTTAAAGGGAACAGCATACCCACTTCGCTTAATAACTTTCTTAATCTTACTTTTAATCTTTTTCATCTCTTTTTTTGAAACTTTTAAATTAGCTATCTTAACCTTACTCTGATTTTTCTTTAAACTTTTTTTAACTGGAGTAACTTTATTTTTAGCTTTTCCTCTTTTTAGATGTTTGCTTTTCGCTGTCATATTTTTTTCTTTTTTATTATTTATATTAAACTATTATTTACTTTTTTATTTTTTATTTATCAAAACTATCCAATTCTTTTTTAAAGCTCTCTATACTACCAAATGACTTATACACACTTGCGAATCTTACATAAGCTACTTCATCTAACTTTCTAAGTTTTTTAAGAATAATTTTTCCTATTTCTTTAGTAGTAATTTCTGACTTTTCAGTAGTCTGAATAGTATATTCAATATCTCCGATCAGCTTAGCTATCTTCTCACTAGAAACTGGTCTTTTTTCAAGAGCTTTTTTAATTCCGATTTCAATTTTCTTTTTGTCATAATCTACTTTATTTCTGTTTCTTTTAATAACTGACAACCTTAGCAACTCTACTTCTTCATAAGTACTAAATCTAGCATTGCATTTTAAACATTCTCTCCTTCTTCTAGTAATCTTCCCATCATTAGTATCACGAGAATCAACTACCTTAGTATCTGAATAATTACAAAATGGACAAATCATATTTTTAAATTATTATTAGTTAAAATCATTCAGTAAAACCAGTTTAACCCAATATGTTGTATAACTACTAACTATTGTACCACAATTAAAAAATTTGCCAACTGTTTAAAAAGGGTCCATTTTAAGGTCTTTTTTAAACACTTAAAAAACCCACCTAGTCAAACTTTGTGAGTTTTTGTTATTTTGAAGAAAGTTATTTAATTCGTTGATAATTTTTTAATCGTTCTTGATATTTTTCAAAGACTTGCGGTCCCTTTGGTTGAGGCAAAAAAACTAAAGCCTTACTGTCAGCCGAAACAGCACTTTCTGGATAATGAGTTCGCGGATCTTTAGCAATTCGTTGGAGTTGCCATTTTTTTAGTCCATTTTCTAGCCAATCAAAATCCAATATTTTCTCTAAAACTTTTCTAATCTCTGATGTCAATAAACTATCAGTTATCATTTTTAAATTGGGAATTTCATCTAGACGGTAGTTTATTTTATAACGCTTAATCCAATTATTTTTTGTTTGGAAAACTTGAAAAGTTTTCCAACCAAAAATTGGAAATAAAAAAGAGTATTCTGAGGAAGAAAAAAGATCTTGTAATCCAATTTCCAGATTTTCATCTGTTACATAGTAATTTAAACAAATCCTATCAGTAATTTTTTTAGCATATCTTCTTCTGCCTAGAATATGCGTTAGAAAGGTAACCAACAATCTGCCAGTAAATAACCTCCCTTTTTGAATAACAATAAATAAATCTAAATCGCTTTTCTTTTCAGCATTTTTATTTGCTACTCTACCAGTCACCGCTATCATCTTCAGATAAGGAACCAATCTCAACCAACGAACTATTTTTTGAATAATCCTATATTTTTTTTCGGTTATTTTATTTCTCTTACTTCTTTGAGCAACTAAACTTTTTCTCCCTCTCAGAAAATAAAATCCTTGATTTTCTTCTATCAAACCTCTAAGCTTATGATTTTCTAGTTCCTGATAAATTTCTATCAACGAGTACTGATTATTATCCTTAGTATTTTCTTCTCCATCTCGAATTAAATATTTCCAACATTCAAAAACCGTTAGTGGCAAATCTAACACATCATAATAAATAATAGTGATAAGAATATTTTTCGTTAAACTTTCTAACATCTCTTTAATAAAACATTATTTAAGTTTTAATTTGTAGTTTTTTACTTTAAGTATTTTCCCGTCCAACTAGCTGGACATCTTTTAACTCCAGCTGGAATTCCTTGATAGACTATTTGACCTCCCCCTTCCCCTCCTTCGGGTCCTAAATCAATTAACCAATCACAATATTTAACTAAGTCTAAATTATGTTCTACAATTAAAACCGAGTTGCCTTTTTCCACTAAAGCATTGAGGACTTCAAGCAATTTTTTAACATCTTCAAAATGAAGACCAATTGTTGGCTCATCTAAGATATATAAAGTTTTACCAGTAGATTTTCTGGCTAATTCTGTCGCTAATTTAATTCTTTGGGCTTCTCCTCCAGAAAGATTAGTAGCATTTTGTCCTAATTTTAGATAACCCAAACCAACTTCTTCTAAGGTTCGTAATTTTTCTACAATTAAGAAATTTTTTTTAAAAAAGCGGAGTGCATAAGAAATACTCATATCTAAAACTTCAGCGATATTCACTCCTTGATATTCAATATCTAAAGTCTTTTGATTATATCTAGTTCCCTGACAAGTTTCACATTGAATATACATATTAGGTAGTAGATGCATTTCAATTTTTTTCGTTCCGTCTCCTTGGCAATCATTACAACGACCACCCTTCATATTAAAACTAAACCGACTAGCTGAATACTTTCTTTTCTGAGCCTCTTCCGTAAAAGCAAACAATTCTCTAATTAACGAGAAAACTCCAGTGTAAGTAGCTGCATTGGAACGAGGAGTTCTGCCAATAGGAGATTGGTCAATATTAATAACTTTATCAATATTTTTTAAACCTTTAATTTTTTGGTGTTTTCCTGGGATAGCTTTTGCTCTAAAAAAATGACGAGCCAGTGACTTGGCTAAAATATCCTTAACTAAGGTTGATTTACCACTACCAGAAACGCCAGTGATAATTACCAATCTTCCAAGTGGAATTCTTACATTAATATTTTTTAAGTTATGTTCTTGAGCTCCAATAATTTCTAAATATTTTTTAGCTACCGTTCTAGGTTTCTTTTGGTCAGCTATTTTCTTTCTGCCATTTAGAAATTGAGCGGTCAAAGTCTTAGATTTTTTTAATTTTTTAATATCCCCTTCAAAAATTATCTTTCCTCCTTGATCTCCTGCTCCAGGTCCCATATCAATTATCCAATCTGATTTCTCGATAATTTCTCGATCGTGTTCTACGACAATTAAAGAATTACCATTTTCTTTTAAAGTTTGAATTGTTTGAATTAATTTTTTAGTGTCCCGACTATGTAAACCAATAGATGGTTCATCTAAGACATAGATAATTCCTGCTAATTCTGAGCCAATTTGAGTCGCTAAACGAATTCTCTGTCCTTCTCCACCAGAAATTGAGTTAGCTCCTCTCGCTAAAGATAAATAACCCAAACCAACATTTTGTAGAGCTTCCGCTTTTAAAATCATTTCTTTTAAAAGTGGTGCTACTATTTGTTTTTTAGTAGAAGTAAATTGTTCTTTTCCTAACTTTTCCAAAAAAATCTTAAAATCCCCGATATTCATTTTTACTAAATCATCTATGGACTTACCTAAAATTAAAACGGTAATATATTCTTTCTTTAGCCTTTTACCCTGGCACTGAGAACAAGTTTTTTCTAACATATATTTTTCAATTTCTGTCCTTAATGACATAGCTTGAGCTTCATTATATTTTCTTTGGATTAATTCCAGCACTCCTTCAAAGAAAAGATTGTCTCCTTTTTTTTGAAAACCTCTTAAAATAATTTCTAGATTAGCTGATGAAATTTTTTCCACTGGCTCTGTTAAAGAAAAACCCCTTTGCTGTCCAATTTTTTCTAAAATATCTAAATAATTTTCTTTTGATCGACCATTGAATTTACTTAACGGCAAAACTGCTCCTTCTGCTAAAGATAACTTTTTATTAGGTATTATTAAATTTTCGTCTACTTCTTTAACCGCTCCTAGCCCAGAGCAATGCGTACAAGCTCCTTCTGGGCTATTAAAGGAAAAGCTCTTAGGTGTAATTTCTGAAATTTTGAAATAACAATTACTACAAACAAAATCCTGATTATAGACTCTAGTTTCATTGTTATCAATACAAAGAGCCATAAAGCCTTTGCCTAATTTAAAAGCCGTTTCAATAGAATCCATTATTCTTTCTTGGTCAGGATTTTTCTTCTTAAAAATAATTCTATCAATAACGATTTCTACGCTTCCGCTTAATTCTCCTTCTGGAATTAAAAGAGCTTCCGCAATAAGCATATTTTTTCCACCAATTTTTGCTCGTGCATAACCAAGCTGACTAATATTTTTTAAGACTTCTCTAATATTTTTTCCATTTTCTCTTACGCGTGCCAAAATAGCTAATTGAGTGTTATTGGAAAAATTTAAAATTTCTTCCAAAATTTCTTGCTTATTTTTTTTCGCCATTGGCAAAAGACAATTTGGACAATGAGGTACCCCAATTTTAGCCATTAAAACTCTCAGATAATCATAAATCTCTGTTAAGGTGCCCACCGTAGATCGAGGACTTTTGCTAACGCTTCGTTGATCAATAGAAATAGTTGGACTTAAATTCTCTATTTTATCTACTTCTGGTTTAGCAGAAACATTCAAAAATTGTCTGACATAGCTAGACATTCCTTCTAAATAACGTCTATTTCCTTCAGCATAGACGACATCAAAAGCCAAAGTAGATTTTCCACTACCTGAAAGACCGGTAATCACAACAAACTTATCACGAGGGATAGTAATATTAATATTTTTCAGATTGTTAACTCGTGCTCCACGAATAATTATATTTTCCCGATTTTTTTTAATTGTTTTCCGCATCTTATAAAGGTTGAAGTGGTATTACTAGGTATTAATGTTACACGAGATTTGAATATTTGGCAAGCTAATATCTTTTCACTAATTCTGAACTACTTATAAAATTTTCATCCAATTTTAAAAGCTCCTTTTTAAGGAGCTTTTAAATAGAATCTTAGCTTGAAAACTTTTTAATTAGAACAACTTTCTCCACCACCTTTATTAGCTGCTTGGCTACCATAGCCAAATCCAGGATTAGGAACAGTAGTAGATAGCTTCTTATTACATTCCGCTGGAGCTTTTGTAAAAGCTGAGCAAATAGTTTTTAACAAACCTTCAGAACTTCTATTAGTTGGCTTTACTCCTATTTGAGTTCCGTTAATTACTAAAGTTGGTGAACCCTTAACTTTATATTTTTCATTATCTGATTTATCTATGTTAAAAGTAGGAAATTGACCATTAGACCAAGTATCTTTATTGTTATAGTTAGTTGTTACTTTAAATTGACTGTCTGCCTTTTTCATACAGTTAGTAATTTTAGAACCATCAATTTTAGCTTCTTTTAAACAATTAGCCTCTGTCCCTTCCCCTTTCTTCAAGAAACAACCTAAATAGGTTTCTAGCTGAATTGGAAAATCTTTTTTAACACAATATTGTCGCAAATTTTCATCTAATTCCTTCTTTCCATGCATTGAATAATCAACAAATTTTAAATTAAAATCTATCTTACTTCCTAAATCTTTTAATACTGGCAACAAACCTTTTTCTATTTGAGTTCCATAAGGACAATAACTCATTACAAACAAATCTACGGTTGGTTTATCACTTTTTGGTGCTTGTTTAGCTGGAGCAGATTTAGCAGCTTGTTTTTTCATTTTTTCCACTTCGGCGATATTAATACTTCCTCTAGGAAAGAACTCTTTTCCATCTTTACTCAAATAAGTATTTGCTAACTGATTATTAACTTTGATAGTAATCTTATAAAGACCGTTCTCATCAGAAATATTTTTTACTTCTGCTTTTTCTCCTGGCTGTAACATATTATTATTAACAAAATCAATCACTTTAGTTTTCGCTTCATTTTTAGTTAATATTTTATTTTGAGCAGTTAGCTTAAACTCATTTCTATAAAAAAGATACCCAGCAACAGCTAGAATAATTATTCCAATGGCGATTATAATCGCTACTTTTTTATTTTTTTGTTCCATTAATTTTTTTATTATTTTAATTATTAGTTTTGTTATTTTTCAATAAATTCAATAACTTTTTAATTATACAACTTTTTATTTTAAAAAACAAATTCTAGTCTTGTCTAATACAAAATAAGCCCGAAGGCTTATTTGGCAGAGATAATAACCACAATTTTAGGCACCAGATACAGTTTTTTGAAACTAGTCCTTACAAAAAATGACAATAGCTCTAAGAAGAAAATAATGGAAATTAAAAAAGAAAATATTTGAAAAAATTAAGTGATTTTATAATAAACTAGTCTAAATTGTAAGTTGTGTTTCAGGAGTCATTTGAGAATTAAAATATACTGCATAATTTATGGTCCGTGTCAGGTTTTCTATTCTACACAAACAAGCTCCACTATTACAGGCATGCCTCCCAGTTATATCTAGTTTGCTTTATTATTTATATATATTCACTATCTATTTAACAAGAGGTGTATCTTCTTCCAAAACTTTGATACACCTCCTGAATAGCTATTCTCTTTTTTTACTAATCATTCAGTATTATCCTCAGAAAACCATTTCGTGAAAATAATCAACTAACCCTAGAACCAACTAAATGGATTATACCAATGAGACTCACTCTGAGTCTTTTGAGGAGCTGAGGTTTTTTCTGATTGAGTAGGAGCAGTAGTTTCTGATTGAGTAGGAGTTGGATTACTTTCAGTTGTCTGATTACCTTCTGTTTGAGTTTGAGTCTTAGCTGAATTAGCTTGATTGGATTGAGATTGAGTA
>VAPM010621723.1_pt1 | contig 28695 bp, 26 predicted proteins | sample 3395091 | NCBI WGS metagenome assembly VAPM01 (sample SAMN08290445, study PRJNA428436) | hydrothermal vent metagenome | isolation source: Deep-sea hydrothermal vent chimney 3 | place: Pacific Ocean: Juan De Fuca Ridge
CCGTTTCCCTTATATTTTTACGGGCACTTATGATCTTTTCCAACCAGGCTGCACCCCAGTCCAAGCCCGTTTCCCTTATATTTTTACGGGCACTTATGATCCAGACTGGCACCCTTGTTGGTGACTATTTTTTTACTTAAGCTGAACTTATTTTAAGAAAATCCATGGTTATTTACCGGGCAACCCCAACTTCCTACTCTCGCGTGTATTGTTTTTAATGACTCTTTGTGCTTATATATCCCTAGTTCACCTTATTTACAGGCATAATGAGTTATTCCATCCCAATTAGCCCTAAGTTGATACAAGTCATAATTTAATGCCATCGGCTCTGCCTATTCCCCGTTATGTGCGCTAAGTTACAGTATTTACCTAGTAGTGAGAGGAGAATTGTAATATAGGGTTTAAGTCGTAACTATAATAATAAAGACTGGCATGCTTGGCGTAGCCAGATAAATATGCTTAAATATTAAACAACTTGAGGAAGAGGCATTCAGCATGTCAATATCAGCCGCCCCTGTGGCAAATTTATCGACTCATTCTAGCCATAAATTACACGATTTATTGGCTGATTATCCCGACTTGCTTGAGCAAGCCGATGCAGAATGCTGGGCGATGCTTGAAACGGCTAAATTACACACGTTCGATGCAAATACCATCATGTTTAATGAAAATATGGAGTGTAAGCACCTTATGCTGGTTGTTGAGGGGCGCGTAAGAGTATTTAAAGACTCTGATGAAGGCCGTGAAATGACCTTATACCGTGTTGAACCGGGTGAACTTTGTATTCACAACTTAAATAATCTTGTCAATGGTTTGCCTTATCCCATTATGGCACAAGCCGAAACGACCATGCGTGGTCTAATTATTAGCCGTTCTGAGTTTCACAATGCAATGGCAAAATCAGACGGATTCCGTAACTATGTATTGCGCAGTCTGACCGAACGACTTGCTAAAATGGTGAATTTAGTCTCGGGTTTAGCTTTCGACCGACTGGATTTACGCATTGCTTGCTGGTTACATGACCAGTTTGAACGTAATTGTGGCCATCCTATTGCCATTACACACAGTGAATTAGGCCATGAATTAGGTACCACTCGAGAAATGGTCAGTCGTATATTGAAAGATTTTGAGAATAAACGCTGTATTAAGCTAGCGCGTGGCAGTATTCATTTAAACTGTAAAAATACCTTAAAACTGGTTTCGCAGGGTAAAGGTAAGCGTATTAGTTAACCTGAATTCTTCTATACCGCTTCAGTTACTAGAAAATAGTGTCGTTGCCGCGTGATTTTGGTGGGAATGACGTAAGTATTGTTATCCCGAGATAAATACAATTTAGACTTGCTTGTGGTTGAACCCCGGTTGATTTTTCTAATTTCCTTTTAAAAGGTATAGTTTTTTAATGCTGCGTGATAAAAAGCGCTTAAAAACTTACCAGTACTTGCTCCTTCACTTTAGACATATTACAATATTAGCACTTACTTAATTACTATACTCCCGTACTAGGTTATATAGTCGGCTGAAATCCAATAAGATGGCTAAATTCTTATTATCCTCGGCCGCTAACTCATGCACGTTTAGAGTTTACAGATAGAGGCGCTTTTTCATGGCAGCAGCATCACAGCATTCTCCGCAATCATACAATTATGATATCGTCAAAAAATTCACCATTATGGCGCTTGTTTGGGGCATTTTGGGTATGTCTACCGGCCTGTATATATCGTCGGAACTTGCCTGGCCATTTTTGAATTTTGATATAGCCGAGATAACATTTGGTCGACTTCGCCCAGTGCATACTACCCTGGTTATTTTTGGTTTTGGTGGCAGTGCGCTGTTCGCAACGTCTTATTATATTGTGCAACGTACTTGCCAGGTTCGCCTTTGGGGTGAATTGATGCCGACGTATACTTTTTGGGGTTGGCAAATTGCAGTCGGTTCTGCAGCTATTTCCTATATGATGGGTTATACCCAGGGTCGTGAATATGCTGAAATGGTTTGGCCAATTGATATTCTAATTGCTGTGACCTGGGTGGCCTACCTGATTATTTATGTGCAAACACTGCGCCGTCGTTCGCAACCACATATCTATGTTGCCAACTGGTTTTTTATCGCGTTTATTTTAGCAACCGCCATTTTGCATATTGTTAATAATATGGCGATGCCGGTCGGTTTGTTTAGCTTAAGCTCTTATAGTTTGCACGCCGGTGTGCAAGACGCGATGACGCAATGGTGGTATGGCCATAATGCAGTGGGCTTCTTTTTAACAGCAGCATTTTTAGGCATGATGTATTATTTTGTGCCGAAGCAAGCTGGTCGTCCAGTTTATTCTTACCGGTTATCTATTATCCATTTCTGGGCGCTTATCTTTTTATATATGTGGGTAGGGGCGCATCATTTACATTGGACTGCCTTGCCTGACTGGACTTCGACACTGGCGGCCACTTTCTCTATTTTATTATTGCTGCCTTCATGGGGCGGTATGATTAATGGCATTATGACTTTGTCAGGTGCCTGGGACAGGTTACGTACCGATCCGATCGTACGCTTCTTGATTGTGGCGCTGGCATTTTATGGTATGTCGACTTTCGAAGGGCCATTAATGTCACTTAAAAGCGTTAATGCGTTATCGCATTACACTGACTGGACAATTGGCCATGTACACTCGGGCGCATTAGGTTGGGTTGCAATGGTAACCTTTGGTTCTTTCTATCACTTAATTCCACGTCTATGGGAAACCACTTTTTATAGTACACGTTTAATTAATGTGCATTTCTATTTAGCGGTCAGCGGCATTATTTTATATATTACTGCTTTATGGTTTGCCGGCATTGGTCAGGGCTGGATGTGGCGTGCCTTTGATGGTTACGGCAACCTTGCTTACACTTTTATTGAAACGGTTGAGTTTTTACATCTTCCTTATGTAATGCGTACGATGGGTGGCTTGTTATTTGTGCTAGGCATTCTCACTATGGGTTACAACGTGTTTATGACAATACGTAAAGCAAAAAATGAAAAACAGGAATTTGATGCGAAAATTGCCGCCAAAATGGCGTCGGCGCCAGTATCGACACAGACTTAAGTCTGGTTACCGTTAAGAGTTTGTAGGAACTAAATATTATGAAACATGAAACGATAGAAACAAATGCCGGCTGGCTGATTGGTTTAACCTTTGTTGTTATCAGTATTGGTGGCCTAGCAGAAATTATGCCGCTTTATTTTATTGACAATACCGTTGAAGAAGTAAAAGTAGCCGGTGTTGATACGGTTCGACCTTATACGCCACTTGAACAGCGTGGTCGTGACATATATCTTCGTGAAGGCTGCTATTTATGTCATTCACAAATGATTCGTCCATTCCGCGATGAAGCATTACGTTATGGCCATTATTCGCTTGCAGCGGAATCTAAATTTGACCACCCGTTCCAATGGGGCAGTAAACGAACCGGACCTGACTTAGCACGTGTTGGTAAAAAATATTCTAACCAATGGCATGTGCAGCATTTACTAAAACCGCGGTCGGTAGTACGTGAATCTATAATGCCGAATTATCCATGGCTGTTAAAAAATAATCTTAAGTATAAAGATATTGCAGATCGTTTGCGTGCCCTGAAAGCAGTTGGCGTGCCTTATTCAGAAACAAAATCTGAGTATGAAGCGAACATTAAACGCTTCGGTGCTGAGGTGGCTAAAAATCTTGATATTATCTCAGCTGAACAGAATTTAATAAGTCAGGCTCAATCAAATAATTATGATGGTGATAAGTCAAGTATCTCTGAAATGGATGCACTTGTTTCTTACTTACAGGTGCTTGGCACAATGGTTGATTTTAAGAAATTTGAAGATGGACACTTTGCTACCTTTAGGTAGTGAATAAAAACATGGCTATATTTGAAAGTATATTTGAGTGGTTTACACGTTTAGAAAACACTAAACCGTTTGCGTTGGTACTTTTCTTTATTACTTTTGTGGGCATTATTATCTATGTCTATAGCAATAAAAAACGTAATAAACGCCTGGAATCGTATAAGAACATTCCTTTCGAAGAAGATGATTAGAGAGTAAGACATTATGGCAACACCAGAAAATAAGTCACAATCCCCAAAGGGGCAACAAAAAAAACAGGCGGTTCAAACAACCGGTCATGCATGGGATGGCGATATCCAGGAATTTAATAACCCCTTGCCTAACTGGTGGGTATGGGGCTTTTATGCATCGATAGTATTTACCCTTGTATATTGGGTTTTCTATCCTGCCTGGCCAATTGGGCGTGATTATACCAAAGGTATAATGAACGATATTGAATATACAACCGCCGATGGTAAACAGGTTAAAACACACTGGAATACACGCGCCCTGTATGAAAAAGATATGCAGCAAGCAAGAGAGGCACAACAAAAATATATCGATCAATTAGCGGAATCAAGCATTGAAGATATTGCGAATGATAAAGAAAAAAGTAGTTTTGCCTACTCTATGGCAAAAGTACTTTTTGCCGATAACTGTGCAGCCTGTCATCAACCTGGTGGCGCGGGTGTTATTGGTTTATACCCCAACCTTGCAGACGACGACTGGTTATGGGGTGGTACTTTAGCGCAGATTCAAACAAGCATTACCAATGGCCGTAAAGGTTATATGCCTTCTTTTAAAGAAACACTAACGGTGCAACAGCTTGATGATGTAGCAGAGTACGTTTTAAGTTTGTCTAAAAATAAAACAGATATTGCGCAAACGGCACGTGGTAAAAAAATATTTAATGGCCAAACAGGTGGCTGTTATTACTGTCATACTAAAGCGGGTTCAGGAATGTTATCAATGGGTTCGGCAAACTTAACCGATAGTGTCTGGACACTTGCCGATATTTCATCTGCTGAAAAAATGAACGTGAATAAAGAACGCATTAAGCAAGTTATTTCTAATGGTGTGCATCGTGAAATGCCTGCATGGAATACGCGTTTAAGCGATACGCAAATTAAAATTTTATCTTTCTATGTGCATCAACTGGGTGGTGGTAAATAAGAGGGTAGAATGGTTTAAGTTAATTAACCTGAACTAGGGATAACAAATTTCTTGGTTCACCAACGGACAGGAAACGAGGGTGTGGCTCAATAAAGACACGCAAAACATGCCATCCATGGCTGCTCTACTGCCGCGTCCATGCGGCAGACGGTCTTTATTGAGCACACCCTCGTTTCCTGTCCTCGCGTTAGTCGATTTTAATAGCTTAATTCTCTTATCCTGAATTTAGGTTAATTATTTTATAGACGGGAGTTTTATACTCACGTTTTGCGATGTCTAAATAATCGTTAACCTGAACTCTGGATAAGAAACTCTATGCTAGTCAGTTTTAAATGTTACTAAGTAATATCATCATTACAGCCAAAGTCACGCTGGAATGGCGTAAGATTTGTTATCCTAGGTACAGGATGGTTAATAAATTATTTGTTTGAAATATTAGTACGATGAATCAACTTACAAAATTACATAGCAGGTTATAGAGACAATGGAACAACAACGTGTCTCTATTTTTCCGCGTTCCGTAAAAGGACTTTATCGTAAGATAAAATCTTCTATCGTTATTCTGGCGTACAGCGTTTATTTTATTCTTCCCTGGATCCGCTGGAATCGTGAAGCCGGGCCATCTCAAGCTGTCATCTTTGATATAGATGCCCATCGACTGTATATTTTTGACCTGACTATCTTCGCCCAGGATATGTTCTGGGTTGCTGTATTTTTTGCTTTTTCTGCGCTGTTATTATTTTTTGTAACCGGTATCGCTGGGCGTGTTTTTTGCGGCTACTTTTGTTTTCAGACATTATGGACCGATGTCTTTATGCATATTGAACACTGGGTACAAGGTGAACGACCTGCACGTATCAGGCTGGCCAAATCAACTTGGACAACAGAAAAAATAATCAAACTGGGTATGACACATATACTCTGGCTTCTGATTGCTTTTGCAACCGGTCTTGCCTTTACATTATATTGGGGAAATGCGCCCGACTTAATTATTGCAATTTTCACCTTTAAAGCACCTATTGCTGCTGGCATTACTATTTTGTTCTTAACTGCAACAACCTACGTTATGGCCGGAATAGCGCGTGAGCAAGTTTGTACTTATATGTGCCCGTATGCACGTTTTCAAAGTGCCATGTTTGATAGTGATACAATCATTGTTTCTTACGACTCAATTCGGGGTGAAGGAAAAAATGGCCGACATAAACCGAGTAAGAAATTAATCAAGCACGACAAACGTGAAGAGCAAGGTTATGGTGACTGTGTTGATTGTGGTTATTGCGTACAAGTTTGCCCAACGGGTATTGATATTAGAAATGGTTTGCAGTATCAATGTACCACCTGTGCTTTATGTATAGATGCATGTGATACTATCATGACATCGGTTGGTTACCCTAAGGGACTTATTCGTTATTCTTCAGAGAGCGAAGATAAGGGTAAAGCTACACGTATTTTAAAACCAAAAACAATTGGTTATGGCCTAGTCTTACTTGTCGTAGCAATTGCTTTTGTCTGGGGCTTAGGTTCACGTTCCGATATCGAGCTGAGCGTCCGTCAGGTGCGCCAACCCCTGTTTGTGGTTTTGTCTGATGGACACATTCAAAACCGCTATGATTTGAAAATAAATAATAAAACAGATGACGCAATGGCGCTGGCTATTAGTATCAAAGGCCTTAATAATTCAGAAATACATTTAGGCAGTGCCTATAAAAATAAAAATATAATCACGCTCGAGCCGGGTGCTAGCTCGGTTGTGCATGTAAAGGTTAAGCGCTCACCACATGATGCGCTGAAGGTAAATAAAGACTTTAAATTTGTATTAACGAGCATTAAAGATAAAAAAATATCTTGGAGTGAAAAAGCCAACTTTATTATTCCAGAACGGTTTTTAGAAAAGACAAATAGGACTGAAGGTGAACAATGAATAATTTACTATTAACGCTTGCACTGGGTGTTCTATTTATTCTTGTTGTACATAGTAGCCTGCGCTTTTTTACAAAATTGTCAAGCATTAAATCTGCTTTGTTGACATTAGGCCTGGTGTCTAGTGTTTATATTCCTTTGCTATTAATTGACTGGCCGGGTGCCGATGTTATTGCAATTCAGTTTGCAATATACGGCATAACGATTTATTTACTTGCTATTTTACATAGCCAGGCGATTATTCATCAACAAAAAATGCTGGCTGGAACGGCAACTAAAAAAAGTTGGCATTGGGCGCCTCTGGCTATTATTGGCTTCTTTGTTGTGGTTGTCAGTGTTGATAGTATTTTCATTACCATTGCTCAACAAGGTAGCGACTCCTTATTGCGAGGAATGTTTATACCCGAACCCAAAGGTGGAGGTAAGGTTAGTTCCTATTTCCCTGGTATTATTGAACATAATTACCATGAGAAAGAAGACCTTTATAACGATCATCAAAAGCGTTTAAATCAACAGCGGCAACGTGGCTGGCAGATAAAATACGGCTGGTCTGAAAAACCGGTTGCCAATAAGCCTGCTATTTTTATTCTTTCGTTAAAAGATAAAACCGGTGCGCCCATTACGCATGCACAGATTGCAGGTAGTTTCCAGCGTGGTAATACCAGTAAGCAGGATCAGTTGGTTAGTCTTAAAGAATCAGATGATGGATTGTATAAGATATCAATTACCTTAAAATATCCTGGACGATGGGAGTTATTATTAAAAGTAAAAAGTCCACAGGGTGATTATGATCTAAAAGCAACAACGGATATTACAGAGTAATCCCTGTTGTTTTATTTCTGAATAAAAGATTAAGTAATGACAAACGATAAAACAGCATGTTTTCATTGTGGACTCCCCTGTATTGAGTCGCAGATATTATTTGTTAAAATACTGGATGAAGAACGGGCAATGTGTTGTCCGGGGTGCCATGCGGTGGCACAGGCGATAGTCGATAATGGTCTGGTTGACTACTACAAATACCGAACCGAACAGTCTATAAAAGCAGACAATCTGGTACCAGAAGAACTTGAACAGCTGAAGCTTTACGACAATAACAAATTGCAAACTCAATTTGTTAGTTCATCAACATCACAACCCGATATTAAAAGCGCCTCGCTTATTCTTGAAGGTATTGTTTGTGCAGCCTGTGTCTGGCTAAATGAGCAACATGTTAATAAACTAAGCGGAATTAAATCTTTCACCATTAATTATTCAACCCAGCGTGCCAGAATAAGTTGGGATGACACGCAAATAAAATTAAGTGATATTCTAAAGTCGATTGCTTCTATTGGTTATCGTGCGCATCCGTTTGACCCAGGTAAACAGGAAAGCATACAAAAGAAACAAAGACACAAGGCATTAATTCGACTGGCCGTGGCCGGCCTGGGTGCAATGCAGGTGATGATGCTGGCCATTGCTCTTTATGCCGGTGACTACAGTGGTATCAGTTCAGACCTTAAATTATTTTTTCGTTGGATCAGTGCGCTTATCGCCACGCCGGTTGTCTTATACTCGGCACAAACTTTTTTTATTGGTGCCTGGCGAGATTTAAAACGAAAACAACTCGGCATGGATGTTCCGGTAGCCTTGGCGATAGGCGGTGCCTATGTTGCAAGTGTCTGGGCAACGGCAACCGATTCCGGTCAGATTTATTTTGATTCCGTTACCATGTTTACTTTTTTTTTGTTGGTTGGCCGCTTCCTGGAATTGCGTGCCAGACAGCGTTCAGGTGAAGTAGCGGATAGTCTGGTGAAGCTATTACCTGTTATGGCAACGCGAATTAGCACTAATGAATCAGAACAGGTTTTAGTCAATGAGCTTTGCGAAAATGATCGTGTGCGTGTTAAGCCGGGTGAGATTATACCGGCTGATGGTACTATTGTTGATGGCCAAAGTAGTATTGATGAATCTTTGGTGACAGGAGAATCCTATCCCTTGCGTCGCGTTGAGAATGACAGCGTCATTGGCGGGACGGTCAATATTGAATCCCCTATTATTGTTTGCCTGACAAAGGTCGGCGATGAAACCGTACTCGCTGGTATTCAACGTTTACTGGACCGAGCACAAACCGAAAAACCAGCTATTGCCTTATTGGCCGATAGAGTGGCGAGTTATTTTGTCGCCGTTATTTTAATTCTGGCAATAGTGGTGGGTGCGGTCTGGTGGCAAATCGACAGTGAACGTGCATTCTGGATTGTCTTATCTATGCTTGTTGTTACCTGCCCCTGTGCATTATCTTTAGCAACCCCCGCCGCAATGACGGCTGCAACCGGTGCTTTGACTCGTTTGGGGGTACTGGTTACCCACGCGCATGCACTGGAGACCTTGTCAAAAGTCGATACTTTTGTTTTTGATAAAACCGGCACATTAACTCATGGCTCCTTAGCGTTAAAAGAAACATTATTGCTGGGAATGTTAACAGAAAATCAATGTAGGCAAATAGCCGCGAGCCTAGAGCAGGCATCGGAACATCCTGTCGCCAAAGCCTTTTTGCATTCAGACGCAAAAATATTAACGGCTACAAATATAACAGCCGAAGTGGGTTTAGGCTTAGAAGCCGTTATTGATGGTAAACGTTATCGAATTGGAAAAAAAGATTGGTTAAGTGAGATTGTGGCTGAGGATTTTAAAAATACAAACGATGAAATAAATAGTAGGGAAATTCGTTCTAAAATATATCTTGCAAGTGATGAGCAATGGCTGGCAATTTTTACCCTCGAAGATAAACTGCGTGATGATGCTAAAGCAATGGTTGAACAGCTAACAGAATTAAATGTAAACACTATTTTGTTGAGTGGCGATCAGGAATTTGTTGTTACAAATACAGCTCATGCACTCAATATTAAAACGATGTATGCCGAACAAACCCCGGATATGAAATTATCTGCTATTAAAAAGTTACAAAGTAAGAACCATGTTGTCGCCATGGTCGGGGATGGTGTCAACGATGCACCCGTTCTCGCTGCCGCCCAGGTATCAATAGCAATGGGGAGTGGTACACAGTTGGCACAGGCAAGCAGTGATATGGTTTTGTTAAGTGAAAATTTAAATCACATCCCCGAGAGTATTATTCAGGCAAGGAAAACACTTATTGTTGTTAAACAAAATCTGCTCTGGGCTGTTATTTATAATTTAACCGCTTTACCACTTGCCGCACTTGGCTTTATAGCACCGTGGTTAGCCGCGATAGGTATGTCGGCGAGTTCTTTATTCGTGGTGCTAAATGCGCTACGGCTGATGAAGATCAAACAAAATAAGTCGATGCCAGCCTCAATAGGGTAAACTGAAGCATTATGGATATTCTGTATTTATTAATCCCATTGGCACTGTTAATTCTTGGTATTGCCATCGGTGGCTTTATTTGGGCGGTCAAAAGCGGCCAATTCGAAGATATGCAGGGCCCGGCGTATCGTATTTTAATGGATGATGATGATCCGCTTATACCAAAGTACACCACAAGAAATACTAGCCCCAAAAAGAAAGAAGCATTAAAAAAAATTGAATAAGGTGTAAATTTAGCTGTTATATGCGGTATTGATAAAATTGTTGTAAAATACAATTTCCAGGTAATACATTGATATATATGTATAAATTTAAAAAATAGACCTTAGTAAGGCCGTGTTATAAAAAACAGCCTATAATAAAAGGATTTCAGGCTCAATGCCGTTGAGTTTTTGGGTCAATGATATTAGAATTAACTTATATAGATTATTGTTTTTCCGAGGTTCAATCATGAAAGAATGGTTCAGTTTTCAAAATTTCCCGCTTACTTTTATTGTGGCGTTAATTGCTTTTAGTCTTTTCAGTATTTTATCGGTTCTTTTCGGCGGTTAAGTTTCAAGCTTGAAATGTTACTGATTACACAACAAGCAAATCCACTTTAAGAAATTCGGCTAACTTTTTGCTTTTTAATGCTTTTGTCCTATCCTTAATTAAAAGGTTAGGAATCATAAGCGGTTGAATCTAAAAAGTATCTTTATCCCACAATGGGCTATGCGGTGTATCCGACATGGCCTTTTTCTTGTGCTTGCTATTCCAGTAAATTCTGCTTTTGCTGTTAGCGAGCCCATCAGTGATGTCCGGGTGATTATCGATGTTTCGGGCAGCATGAAAAAGAATGACCCGAAAAATTTACGTGCCCCTGCACTGCGTATGTTGGTTGGTTTGATGCCATCTAAAACAAAGTCAGGTGTCTGGACATTTGGCAAATACGTCAATATGCAAGTGAAGTATGGCAAGGTGACTTCCCGCTGGAAAAAACTCGCTATGCTGGAGTCAAAAAAAATTCACTCACGTGGTTTATTTACCAATATAGAAGAAGCGCTTAAACGCTCAACCCAAGGTTGGGAAGTGACGAATCGCAAGGAGCGTCGGCATTTAATTTTATTAACCGATGGTATGGTCGACATATCTAAAAATCAACAATTAAATGAAGCATCACGAAAACGAATTTTAAATTCGATTGTGCCCAAGTTAAAAAAATCCGGGGTGACCATTCATACGATTGCATTATCGAAAAATGCAGATAAAAAACTCATGGCCGCCATTGCTGGTATGACCGATGGCTGGTATGAAGCAGTTGATAATGCCGAAGACTTACAACGTGTATTTTTACACATCTTTGAAAAATCAAGTAATGTTGATTCAGTTCCTCTGAAGAATAATAAATTTTCAATTGATAAATCGATTAAGGATATGACTGTGCTGGTATTTCACAAGCCGGGCGCATCTGTAACCAAACTACTTACACCTGACAAGAAAAACTGGAGTTACAAAAAACATCCGAGTGATGTTAACTGGTATCAGGATACGGGTTACGATTTAATATCTAGCAAAAACCCTCAAGCTGGAAATTGGATGATTAATGCCGCACTTGATCCGGATAACAGAGTTATGGTGGTAACTAATTTAAAATTAGTCAGCGGAAATTTCCCCAATAATATCATGTACGGTGATACGCTAAGTTTAACCGCTAAATTAATTCAGGATGGCAAAACGGTTACGCAGGAACGTTTGTTAAAGTTGGTGAAATTTAGTGTTTCCCAGCAGCCAATGACCGAACATGTGTCAAAGGAACATACTTCAGAAGAGCATGGTTCCAGCGAGCATGGTGCAGACAAAGAATCGCATGACGCTGCTCAAATTATAATGCCGATGTTAGATGATGGGCAATCCTCAGACCGACTTGCAAAAGATGGTGTTTATAGTGTTGCTTTCAACACTGAGCAAAGATCGGGTGATATTTCCCTTGTAATTCAAGCCCGGTCACCTGTCTTTGAGCGGGAAGTTAGGCATATTATTAAAATTCATGACACACCTGCAGACTTGAATATTCAAAAACAGCCTGATGGCTCTTTTAGTCTGGACGTTACACCAAGAATGGAGCTGCTGGTTCCGCATACCATTTCAATACAGGTGACTCTACCGGATGGTAGTAAAAAAACATTGCAGCAGGATGATGATGATAAATGGCATACTGTTATTTCTAAAGTACACACTGGCAAGAGAGTGACAATTACTTTAGTTGGTACACGCGTCAATGACAAACCCTTCCATGTTGATTTCGATAAAATATTAGAAGCATCAAAAGCAGGATCTCATGCGTTATCTTTGGATACAGATACAACGACTAAAGCTGCTGTTCCTCCACCCATGCCAGTTCCTGATGTACATCCATCATCGTCTGAGGATTCTCATGGTAAAGAATCAGATGGACAAACCAAGGATAATTCTCATGAGGGTGCTGCTGATGATTCCAGTTCAGGAGATGATGAGCATAAAGAAGGCTTTAACTGGCTATCAACCATGATGATTATTATATACGCGAATATCGTACTAGCATTACTCGGTGGAATAGGCTACCTGGTCTGGCGTAAGCGAAAAGTTAAAATTGCAAAAGAACAGGAAGAATTAAGTATATGAGTGAGCCTGTTACCAGTTCATTAAGCATGAATGCATTAATAATTGTGTCTGAGGTTGCCGTTGTTTTTGCTGTGGTTCTGGCGGTGGTGTTTTTTTTCGAATTTAAAAAACGTAAAAAAGCCAAAAAACTTGCGGTCGAGTTTTTACAAAACTTAAAAAATAGTACCGAGGAAAGGGAAAAGACAATAAATAAAAAAATCGATGAATCAACAAGTCTGGATGATTCAGAGAAAACAAAAATAATTTCAACACTGGTCGATGCAGAAAAATTGGCTTATCTTCATATAGCGCAACTGTTTATGGGTTATAAACCGGATTCAATTTTAGAGTTAGAGGAAGAGTTAAAAATTATCTCAGAAAACTATTTTAGTATTATTGATAAAATGGCTCAAAATGCGGGTGGCGGTGAAAATGGTGATGCAGACGCTGCTACGCGGGAGTTAAAAAAACAGGTCTCTCAGTTAAGAGAAGAAAAAAAATTGTTGAAAGAAAAGAACTTTCAATTACAGGCAGACTTTGATGCTTCAATGGGCACAATTGAGAGTATGACTACGGAATTTGCCAATATGTATGAAGGTGGCTCTAAGGATGGAGAGAAAAAAATCAAGAATGAGATGTATCAATTAAGACAGACCCTGGCGCAAAAGAAAGAATACACGGAAGTCGATGATGATGAGCAAGCCGAAGTGTCAGCATCCGACGATACGAATGCTGATTCTGTTGACGATACGAATGCAGATTCTGTTCCTGATATGACCTCATCGGAGGATGATGCTGCAAAATAGAATGCCTGCAACATTAAAACAAAAGATATAAAAAAGCCCTGCTTACATAATAAGCTGGGCTTTTTTATTTTTGCTATTTTAAAATTATGCCATTGCCTGGCGTAATTTTTTAATCGCATTATTTTCAAGCTGGCGAATGCGCTCAGCAGAAATACTGTATTGGTTTGCAAGTTCTTGCAGTGTTGACTTGTCTTCGCTTAACCAACGGCGTTGAACAATATCCTGGCTACGCTCGTCAAGTGTTTGCAATGCATTGCGTAAGCGTGAGCTTTCAAAGTCGGTATGATTTTGTTTTTCAACCGCAATCGATGGCTCATCACTCATGTCTTCAAGATAAGCGGATGGTGAAGGGAATACGAAGTCGCCGTCATCATCGTCTTTGCTATTATCAAAACCAATATCAATCCCGGTTAGTCTTGATTCCATCTCGTAAACATCTTTGGTTGTGACGCCAAGGTCTTTTGCAACGGATTCCACTTCTTCTTTACTAAACCAGGCTAAACGTCTTTTAGACGAGCGTAGGTTAAAGAACAGTTTACGTTGTGCTTTAGTGGTCGCAATTTTAACGATACGCCAGTTGCGTAATACAAATTCATGAATTTCTGCACGAATCCAGTAAACAGCAAATGATACCAGGCGAACACCTTTATAAGGGTCAAAGCGTTTCACCGCTTTCATTAAGCCAATGCTGCCTTCCTGTATAAGGTCGGCTTCTGAAAGACCGTAACCTGAATAGCTTCGTGCAATATGTGCAACAAAGCGTAAATGTGAGACAACCAGTTTTTGCGCAGCTTTTAAATCATTCCCTTCATATAGTTGAACAGCGAGTTCATGCTCCTGCTCGGCGGTTAATATTGGAATTTGTCGTGTTGCGCTGTTATAGGCGGTTAAGTCACCCAGTGGCACAGCAAGTTGTAGTTCTTTATTCATCGAGTTTTCCACCTCAATTTCGTAAGTTAGTCGTAGTTTAGCACTCGAAGGATTGGAGTGCCAACTTTCGATAAAGTTCATTAGAATTTGGTTATAAAGAGTTTTTTTATTGATATAAATCAGTTGTTTAATTTGAGCTCGGGAAAAGAGGAGTGGAGGCTACACCCGATAGAGAAGCGGAATTACTCACTAAAGACGCGCAAAATTGCCATTCTCTGGTTACTCGGCCGCCGCTCTAACCGCTAAGGATGCTGGAAATGAAATAGGATTGTTGGGAACAATCCTTGCCTTGTGGCAGACTCTTTAGTCAATGCTATCCTTACCTCCGTACTACATAAGTATTGCCAAGGTTAACCTGCTGAGGCTAATGCCGCGGCATTAGCCTCAGCAGGTTAACCTTGGTTGTATTCACCGATACCTGGTTTCGGCCATTTTCTTTTGAAAAATACAAAGCTTTATCAGCCAGGTTTAAAAATTGGCTAAGTGGTTGATTTGTATGATCCTCGCTGCTGCACATGCCAATGCTAACGGTAATATCGACGCCGCCAGGTTTGAGGTTTTCGATGCTGGAACGAAGGTTTTCGGCCCGGCGAACCGCATTTTCATAGTCATCTTCGCGGAACAGAATACAAAATTCTTCGCCACCAAAGCGTACAACCATGCTATCTTCAAATTCATCGTTCAGTTTATTACCAAGGTCGGCAAGTACATGGTCACCGGTTATATGCCCTAGGCTGTCATTGATATGTTTGAAGTGATCAATGTCAATTAGAATGCCCCAGACAGGCTTTTTACCGGATTCCCGCAGATAATTTTCACCATTATCGAGTAAATAACGTTTGCTGCGCACACCTGTCAGGCTGTCGGTGGCCGCTACCCAGCGCATAGTTTCTGCCTGTAATTTTAGGGCGTTATATTGGTGTTTTATTAGTAATAGTGCGCGAACCCGAGCAATCATAACCTGTTCAATCAGCGGTTTGGTTACAAAATCGTTGGCTCCGGCATGAAATACTTCAACCTGGGTTTGTTCGTCATCGGTGCTGGTTAAAACCAGTACCGGTAATTCTTGCTGAGAGTGGTGCAATTTGGCTCGGATAGCGTGGAGTAAGTCGCCACCAGTCATTTTACCCATAAGATAAAAGTCGGTAATCACAAGATCAAAGTCGTTTTCACCTTCGTGCTCATTGGCAATAAGAATAGTGAGACCTTCTTCGGCGGTGGTGACATGGGTGACTTTTAAGCCTTGTTTTTCGAGCATTTTCTCGGTAACAGTGGCCGCTGTTTTACTGTCTTCGACATAGAGGATATTACCAACTAGGCCAGAATTACGTTGCATAAAGGAGCGAATAAAGCCGCCGAAAGCTTTATAACCATCTGATTTATCAAAATAATCAGTAACGCCTGCTTCGAAGCCTTCTCGCAGTAAACGTGAGTCGGCATCGCCAGAAACGACGATAACCGGGGTATAGCTATGCTTGTTAGAATTTCGGATTTGTCGGCTTAAACCGAGGCCGTCCATATCGGGTAATAAAAGAGCCGTTGTGACAAGAGTAAAGGTATGTTCTTCCATGGCCGCAATGGCTTCTTCGGCAGTACCAACGCCAGTCACTTTGGTGTTACTGAGTTCTTCCTTTAACATGCGTGTAAGCAGCGTGCGTGAGACAGACGAACCGTCAACTACCAAGACTCTTTTTACTTTTTCTGGCATAGACCCTTTGCAACTTTTTTGTATTAGATAATTAATTAAAGTTCAATATGACAAAGCAAGCCTAAGTCTAGCTTAATTAAGAGATTTTGTTGAGTTAATTGTGCCAATACTGAGGTAGTTAATTGGGAGAGACAAGGCTTGAGATGGCCTAAGTTGGTTCTATTTCCCGCAAATGCCTTTCAACCGCCACCCATGAACCGGACAGGCCAAGCAAAATGCTGCCGCCAATAAGCCAGAGGGTGCTATTAAAGTCGATAATTTGCATCGAAAACTGGCTTTCGTATGACTGGGTTAAAGCTTCAATCGGGCCACTGAGTAGTAACAGGGAGCTGATAACCAGAAACAGGGCAATAAGCCCACCAAATAAACCGTACCAGAAACCAGTATATAAAAAAGGACGGCGAATAAAGCTATCGGTGCCGCCAATCAGTTTAATAATAACAATTTCATCGCGGCGATTTTGAATTGCAAGCCGAATGGTATTACCAATGACCAGTAAAACGGCCAGTGCCAGCAAGCCGGTTAAAATAATCACGCCGCGGCGGATAATATCCATAATGGCATAAAGCCGTTTTATCCATTGCATATCCAGTTGCGCAATATCGACATAGGGTTTGGCTTGTAGTTGTTTAACCAGTATTTCGGTTGCACGGGTATTGGAGAGCGCATCGGCCTGTGTTAACGATGGCTGCACAATAATTACTGCGGGTAAGGGGTTTTTTTTCAGTGCTTTGAGTGCATTGCCAAAGCCAGACAATTGTTTAAATTCTTTTAAGGCCTGGCTGCGCGAAATATATTGAATTTTATTAATTTGCGGCATATTTTTGAGCTGGCTTATCAACTGTTGTGCCTGAGAGTCGGAGGTAGATTTTTTTAAGAACAGCGATATTTGTGCGGCACTGTCTAGGTCGCCGCTAATACTTTGCATGTTCTTTAATATAATGTGCAGCCCGGTGGGCAGCGCGAGGGCGATACCAATAACCGCCGAGGTCATTAACAACGACAGTGGGTTGCGCGTGAGTTGTCCCAGACTATAAAAAAATACCTGCAAGTGACGTAAAAAATAAGTTTGTAGCCAGTTAATCATGCCGATGTGCTTAACGGTTGAATGGCGGAATCATGACTCAGGCGTGCCTTTTTCAAGGTTAAAATGCGATAGGGCAGGTGGGTGATTAAGTCGATATCGTGACTGGCGATTAATACGGTCACGCCAACCTGAGAGAACTGTTCAAAAATACTCATTATTTCACGTGACAATTCAGGATCCAGGTTACCGGTTGGCTCATCAGCTAATAATAAAGGCGGCTTGTTCACCACCGCACGGGCAATACCAACACGTTGTTGTTCACCGCCAGAAAGGGTAACGGGCAGGGCGCGTTCCTTACTCAGCAGACCGACTTTGTCGAGTGAGGCGCGTACTTTTTTGCCAATTTCCAGATGGGATAAACCTGCAATAACCAGCGGCAAGGCGACATTATCAAAAATGGTGCGATCAAAGAGTAACTGGTGATCCTGAAAAATCATGCCAACATTACGCCGATGGAAGGGGATTTTTCGGCGTGCTATTTTAGCCAGATTTTGGCCATTAACAATCACCTGGCCACGACTGGCGCGTTCAATTAAGGCAATGAGTTTGAGTAAAGTACTTTTACCGGCACCGGAATGACCGGTTAAAAAAGCCATTTCGCCGGGGCTTAAATGAAAATTAACGTCCTGCAAAGCATCGAAGCCACCGGGGTATCGTTTTGAGGCGTGGCTAAAACGAATCATGGTTATTGTGCTTCGCTATCGAGGTTGTTGGAACTAAACAGGGCTTCAATAAATTCATTCGCATCAAAGCTGCGTAAGTCGTCGATGCCTTCACCTACACCAATAAATCGAATCGGTAGTTTGAGTTTTTGCGCAATAGAAAATATAACCCCGCCCTTGGCAGTGCCATCGAGCTTGGTTAAGCAAATGCCACTGAGCTCGATTATTTTATTAAATTGTTCCGCCTGATTTAAGGCATTCTGGCCGGTGCCGGCATCCACCACGAGTAAGGTTTCGTGTGGGGCATTAGGGTCAATCTTTTTTATTACCCGAACCACTTTTTCCAGCTCATCCATTAAATGTAATTGGGTATGGAGTCGACCGGCTGTATCGGCAATTAAAACATCAATGTTTTTTGCCCTAGCTGATTCAAAGGCATCGAAAATAACCGATGCACTGTCGGCGCCCTGAGCCTGGGCAACCACTGGAATATCATTGCGCTCGCCCCAGGTTTGTAATTGCTCGACAGCGGCGGCGCGAAAGGTATCACCGGCGGCCAACATAACCGACTTGCCGGCGGCTTGCAGGCGTTTGGCCAATTTGCCAATGGTGGTGGTTTTACCGACCCCATTAACGCCGACCATTAAAATAACAAACGGCACGGTGGTCTCGGGAATGCTCAGCGCATTGTCGCAGGGCTGTAATATGCTGGCCATATTTTCGCGTAAGGCGAGTTGTAATGCTTCGCTGTCTTTGAGTTGCTTCTTTGATAGTCGTTGTTGTAAATCAGCCATAATTTGCTGGGTTGCAGCCACACCAATATCAGCCATAATTAGCGTGTCTTCAATTTCATCGAGCAGCTCGGCATTAATCGCCTTGCCCTGAAAGACGCTACTTAGGTTGTCCGTTAGACTACTGCGAGTACGTGACAGGCCTTGTTTTAGACGACCCAAAAACCCCTGCTTGTCGTTTTGCGGTTTTTTGGTAGCATTTTCTTTTGTTTTTGATTTTTTGAAACTAAACATTATTTATTAAGTCGTAGTATGATATTTTGACCTCTATCCTACCAAATCAGGTGAGTTGTCGTTAGTTAAAACTGGGTTAAAGTTAATTAAAATTGAGTCTAATTTAAAGGATTTGTATGAATAAACTATTTTCTGTAAGCGGCATTATTCAACGTTCGCGTGTCGTTATTGTTGCCAGTATCGGTATTGCTTCTATCGTTAGTCAGAACATTGTTTTTGCTGCAGGCGATAATTCAACAGTAGCGCCAACCGTCTATGAGAAAGTTTTAAAAAATGGTTTGAAGGTTTTAGTTAAGCCCGATCATCGTGCCCCCGTTATTGTTGCTCAGGTTTGGTATAAGGTGGGCAGCGCCTATGAGTTTGGTGGTACCACGGGCTTATCACATATGCTTGAACATATGATGTTTAAAGGCACAAAAAAAATTGTGCCCGGTAAGTTTTCAAATATTATTGCCGAAAATGGCGGCCGGGAAAATGCCTTTACCAATAAAGACTATACCGCTTATTTTCAGCAACTGGAAAAAAGTCGTTTAGCTGTAAGTTTCGAATTGGAAGCTGACCGTATGCGTAACCTCACTTTGCCTGCCGACGAGTTCGACAAGGAATTACCGGTCGTTATGGAAGAGCGTCGTATGCGAACAGATGACAAGCCTCGTTCCAAAACCTATGAGCAGTTTATTGCCGCAGCCTTTATCAGCAGTCCTTACCATCATCCTGTTATAGGCTGGATGAATGACCTTAATAATATGAAAATAGGCGACTTAAAAGCCTGGTACGAAAAATGGTATGCACCAAATAATGCAACCCTGGTTGTTGTTGGTGATGTTGAACCCGAAGCGGTGTTCGCTTTGGCAGATAAATATTATGGTGTTTTAAAACCCAGCGATAATATTCCAATATTAAAGCCACGATTAGAAGCGCCTCAATACGGTGAACGACGAATAAAAGTAAAAGTACCGGCAAAACTACCCTACCTGATTTTTGGTTACAAAGTCCCATCTTTAAAGACAGCAGAGAATGACTGGGAACCTTATGCACTGGAAGTGCTTGCAGGTATTTTAAGTGGCGGCGATAGTGCCCGGTTACCTAAAGAGTTGGTGCGCAAACAACAAGTTGCCGCGAGTGCCGATGTCGGCTACGACATGATATCCAGACAGTCAGGGTTATTCGTTTTTGATGCTATACCGTCAGCAAAGTTTTCTGTTGCGGACGTTGAAAAGGCTATTTATGCACAAATCGAATTAGTAAAAACCAGCCTGGTAAGTGAAAAAGAATTACAACGCATAAAAGCACAAGTTGTAGCCAGCGATGTTTATGAAAAAGATTCTATTTTTTATCAGGCTATGGTGTTGGGTCAACTGGAAACGGTTGGTTTGCCCTGGTCAACTGCAAATGAATATGTTGCCAAAGTCAGAGCGGTTACAGCAGAACAAATACAACAAGTGGCAAAGAAGTACTTTGTAGACTCGCAAAAGACCGTTGCTATTTTAGAACCCATTAAATAAAACTGAATGGGTAAACGTTATTATGAATTTTTTATTTAGGATACAAAATATGTCGTTACGTCATTTAATGTTATTTTTATTGATTGGTCTTGTTAGTGTCGGTTGTTCAGATGAATCTTCGACCGATACGAAATCGGCTGTTATTACTAGTAGCAGTGGTAGTGATGATAGCGGTGGTGTAAAAATTCAATCGTGGCAATCGAGCAAAGGTGCCAAGGTAATGTTTGTTCAGGCGTCGCAGTTACCCATGATTGACATTCGTCTGGTTTTTAATGCGGGTAGTGCTCGCGATGGTAAAAAATATGGTGTGGCGCGCTTAACCAACACGATGTTGTCTCAAAGTGCCGGTGAATGGACAACAGATGAAATCGCCGAACGATTTGAAGATGTGGGTGCTAATTTTTCAACTTCAGCTCTACGTGACATGGCTATATTAAGTTTGCGCAGCTTAACGGATAAAACATTACTACAGCAGGCGATTGATACCTTTAAAGTTGTTGTTTCTCAACCCGCCTTTAAAGAAGAAGAGCTTAAGCGTAAAAAATCACATCAGTTAATTTCGATTCAGAATCAGCTTCAGTCTCCCAGCAGTATCGCGAATAATGCTTTTTATGCGGCTATTTATGTTGAGCATCCATACGCCCATCCAACGATTGGTAATAAAGAAACCGTATCAGCCTTAAGCGTTGCAGATTTGAAAGCGTTTTATCAGCGTTACTATGTTGCAGCAAATCTAACTATAGCGATTGTAGGCAATGTCGATCAGAAACAGGCACAGAATTTAGCCGAGGAAATAACCGCTGGTTTAGAACAAGGCCAGACGGCAGAAAAATTAGCCGAAATTGATTTAGCCAAAAAAGCGGAAACAATACATAAAGAGTACGCGGCTACGCAAACCCATATTCTTGTTGGTCAGGTTGGTATGAAGCGGGGCGATGCCGATTATTTTAATCTGTATGTTGGTAATCATATACTTGGTGGTAGTGGCTTTGGCTCTCGTATTATGCAGGAGATCCGTGAGAAGCGTGGCCTGGCCTATAGTAGTTACAGTTATTTTATACCGATGCAGGTACAGGGCCCCTTTACAATGGGCTTGCAAACAAAAACAGCTAAAACCAAAGAAGCGCTGCAAGTACTTAATAAAACCCTGCAAGACTTTGTACAAAAAGGTCCAAGCAAGGAAGAGCTGGAACATTCAAAGAAAAATATTACGGGAGGTTTCCCTTTGCGAGTGGATAGCAATAAAGATATTACCGAGTATCTGGCAGTGATAGGCTTTTATAATTTACCACTGGATTACTTAAATACGTTTAACGATAAAGTTAACGCGGTAACGGTTGATACAATTAAAGATGCCTTTAAGCGTCGTATTCAGGTTGATAAATTATTAACGGTAACGGTTGGCACAACAAAATAAGTTTTTAAATTATGGCAGCAGTAAAACAAAATTGCTTGCGTATTATTGGTGGGCAATGGCGTGGTCGAAAGCTTGGCTTTGCCAGGGTTGATGCTATTCGGCCTACCCCGGATCGTGTCAGAGAAACCTTATTTAACTGGCTAGCGCCGATTATTCGTAATGCGACCTGTCTGGACCTGTTTACGGGTAGTGGTGCATTAGGTTTTGAGTCATTATCACGCGGAGCGGCTTCGGTTGTGATGTGTGATACAAATAATAAGATCATTGCAACATTAAAAGACCACGCATCGGTACTTAAAACAGATGCGGCAATATTTTTACAAACAAATGCACTGGACTTTTTAGACAGAAACAATCAAAAGTTTGATTTAATTTTTTTAGATCCACCCTTTGACTCAAACTTACTTGAAAAATGTTTTGAAATAATTAGTAAGAAGGGTTGTTTAAATGAAGATGCTATGATTTACGTCGAATGTGATTCCAAAAAAGAATTACCCATTGTGCCAAATAACTGGCTACTGCATCGAAACAAGAAAGCAGGTGATGTTGCTTATTATCTATTTAAAATCAAATAATCTATACTTATATGTATGGCAAAAACTATGGCAGAAAAGATAGCAATTTATCCAGGAACGTTTGATCCCATTACCAACGGGCATACCGACTTAATTGAACGAGCAACACATCTATTTGATAAAGTGATTGTTGCGGTTGCGCGTGCTACCAGTAAGTCACCTGTTTTTAATTTAGATGAGCGTGTCTCGCTCGCAAGCGATGTATTAAGTAAAATTAAAAATGTTGAAGTTTGTGGTTTCGATATTTTACTGGTTGAGTATATGAAGCAAAAAAATGCCACAATAATTTTACGTGGCCTACGTGCGGTTTCGGATTTTGAATATGAATTTCAACTCGCCAGTATGAATCGGCATTTAAGTGACGAAATCGAAACAGTATTCTTAACACCGGCCGAACAATACACCTTTATATCCTCAAGTTTAGTGCGTGAAATCGCTCGTTTAGGCGGTGATGTCTCTCAATTTGTTAATCCTGAAGTGGTCGCTGCACTAAAAGCACATTTAGGCTAGAATAACTACTTTCCCCATTCCATGTCCGGGGCGATAGTATTATCATAAACGTAGACACTGCTTCGCATTCCAGCAACATTAGATCAAATTAATGGGACAGCAGTGTATTAATTTATCCCAATATTAATTTTTTTCAAGAGACGTTTCCCGATGGCTTTATTTATTACTGATGAATGCATTAATTGTGATGTGTGTGAACCTGAATGTCCCAATGGGGCTATCTCTCAAGGTGAAGAAATATATGATATAGCACCTGAGCTTTGCACTGAATGTGTTGGCCATTTTGAAGAATCACAATGTATTGAAGTTTGTCCGGTTGATTGTATTTTGCTTGATCCCTCACATAAAGAAACACAAGATCAGTTAATGACTAAATATAAATCGCTGGCGAACTAGAGTATGTCAGGTCAATGATAAATTATTATCGAATCAGTTTTATTTTCTTATGTGGAATAGTCTTTTCTGATGTTGCTATCGCAAATAATAAAACTAATTATCAGGCTGCTATTGCAACTGCACACCCTATCGCGACACGCGCAGGTCAACGTATTTTAGAACAAGGAGGCAATGCCTTTGATGCTGCCGTTGCAATCAGTGCCACCCTTGCGGTGGTCGAACCTTATAGTTCTGGTTTAGGCGGAGGTGGTTTCTGGTTATTACATGACGCAAAAACCAAAAAAAATATTATGATCGATGGTCGTGAAGTTGCGCCTCTGTCAGCAACAAAAACCTTGTACCAGGATAAAAATGGCAATGTTATAAAAGGATTGTCCATTAGTGGTGCCTTAGCAGCTGGTATTCCCGGTGAACCTGCCGCTCTGGTACATATAGCAAAAAAATATGGTAACTTACCGCTTACGACTACACTTGCACCAGCGATTAATGCAGCACGTACTGGCTTTAAGGTTTCACGAATATACCATCGAATGGCAGGCTTTCGCTTAAAGGCACTGCAACAATCACCTGCTGCCGCAAAAATATTTTTATTGCGAAATAGAGTCCCGTATATTGGCTACCTTATTAAACAACCCGATCTTGCAACAACACTGCAAGCCATTGCTCAACAGGGTAAGGCTGGTTTTTATTCGGGTGATGTAGCGCAAGCACTGGTTAACGGAGCGAAACAGGCTGCTGGTATTTGGACATTAAATGATTTAGCGCAATATAAAATAAAAGAACGTAGCCCTATTGTTGGCCGCTATAAAAACTTTAAAATAATTTCTGCTGCGCCGCCTTCATCCGGTGGTATCGCTATAATGACCATGCTGAATATATTAGAACAACACGATCTTGGTGCAATGGAAGAAGCGCAACGCGTACATATTATCGTTGAAGCCATGCGACGGGCTTATCGAGATCGGGCAGAGTTTTTAGGTGATCCGGATTTTATATCGATTCCAACAAAAAAACTTTTAAGTAAAGCCTATGCTAAAAAACTTAATCAGGGTATTTCGTTAATAAATGCAACGCCAAGTTCTGATTTGAAACCTGCAAGTCCGCTTACGCAAGGTCAGCACACGACACATTTTTCTGTTGTTGACAAAGACGGCAATAAAGTTTCTGCTACCTTAAGTATTAACTTTCCTTTTGGTTCCTGTTTTGTACCACCCGGTACCGGCGTTTTGCTTAACGATGAAATGGATGATTTTTCCGCTAAGCCTGGCGTACCGAATGTGTATGGTTTGGTCGGAAACGAAAAAAATGCGATTGAGGGTGGTAAACGAATGCTATCCAGTATGTCGCCAACTATTGTTGAAAACACCACAAACAATGATTACGCCGTTATTGGCACACCTGGCGGGAGTCGAATTATCACCATGGTCTTGCATGGCATACTGAGTTTTATTGAAGGTAAACCAGCATCACAAATTGTTAGCCAGCCGCGCTATCATCATCAGTACCTGCCAGACAAAATTTTTGCTGAAGTCAATGCTATCAGTAAAAAAGCACAAGCTGTTATGTTGCTTAAAAATCATAAAATTAAAAATATAGGCAATCGTTATGGCAATATGCAAATTGTGATTAATAAAAATAATAAATTAACAGCCGCAAGTGATCCACGTGGAGAGGGTTTGTCGGTTATAGTGGAATAAATTTTATGTTTTACACAACTATCCCGTTAACTCGTCATTCCCGCGCAGGCGGGAATCCATGTTGATGAGCAACGTATTTCTAGTTAAAAAAGGATATTGTAACGCGACATAAATATTTTATATTTTTCTAAATGGAAATTTTAAGTAAATAAATTCCCCCCCCCTTCGCTGGGAGCAGGCTCTGTGCGGGAATGACAAATTTACATTTTCCTAGATAGTAGAAAGATATTATTTTTGACATTGAGTGCAGTAATATGTCGCACGTTGGCCGAGTACGCAGTGACTAACAGGTTTGTTACATATTAAACAGGGCTCGCCTTTTCGGCCGTATACATTAAGCTGCTGTTTAAAGTAACCGGGCTTACCATCACTTTGAGTAAAGTCTTTTAGTGTTGTTCCCCCTTGTTTTATGGCTGCGCTTAATACTTGCTTGATAGAACTTACTAATGTTTCATATCGAGCCTGGCTTATGCTGCCAGCAGTTTTGCGTGGGTGGATACCACTAAGAAATAGTGCTTCGCTTGCATAGATATTGCCAACCCCAACAACGATATGCGTATTCATAATAAATTGTTTAATATTAACTTTTCGTTTACGTGACAGTGTGTAGAGATACTCAGTGGTAAAATTATCTGTGAGTGGTTCGGGCCCCAGTTGGCAAAGTAATTTATGTTCAAGGGCTGGTTTTTGAGTCCAGAGTACCGAGCCGAAGCGTCGTGGGTCGTGCAGTCGTAAGCAGTTACCGTTTTTTAGCAGAAGATCGAAGTGATCATGTTTATCATAAGCTTGTTTTGATTTAACGATACGCAAACTACCCGACATACCTAAATGTAATATCAATGTGCCTTTTTTAAAATTTATAAGAATATATTTTGCACGACGTTCAACACTCAGTACTTTCTGGTTCGGCAGTGTTTTTTTTATTTTCAGAGGAATTGGCCAGCGTAATTTAGGTTGACGTATAATTACGCTGGCAATAGTTTTATTAACAAGGTGAGGCAAGATACCTTTACAGGTTGTCTCAACTTCGGGGAGCTCAGGCATCGGGTGCAACTTTATTAGGTACTTCTTTATCTATATCAAACTCAGGCAAGCTGAGTAATAGGGACTGTTTTTCTTTAGGTAAATTGTATTGCAGCCCTAGTAGTTTATTAACTAAAACAAAAGCGTTCTTATCTTTTAATATATAAAAAGTAAGTGTGGACGCATCTTCAGCGTAAATTTTAATGCGGTCTTTGTTTGAAAAATTTAGCTTTTTAGTAAAAGATTTAATATCTGTCGCTTGAGCATTTTGCCACTCTATAAGAAGTTCATTGACACTATCAACGCTAAAGTTTTCTTGGCGAGGGGCTGCTTGCCATTTTTCATCTTTAATACTTAATTTTAAATTAGGTAGATCTAGCTGTTTAATTTTGAAATCATCGGGTAATAGTTTATGGTTGATGTAGTCGGTTGCAACACTGTTCAGGGCGTACAGGAAAGTATCATTAGTCAGGTAAAGCTTGTTGCCAACGGATAGGTAGCGACGCATTTTAATGGGTTCAGAGTCACCAAATTTAATGCTTACAGCATTACTCTTATCTTTGTTGAATTGAACTTCCAGTTTTGGCGTTTGCAGTCCATATCTTTCTGGATTTTTTAGCGGGTAACTGGATTTTGGTATGGTTTCAACAAGGCGCAACAACGTGTCCATACGAAACTGGTTGGTTGCGGTATTATAAGGTTTGATTAAAAGCCATTGAGCATGTTGTTTTTTTAAAAAAATATCTTTTTTATCAGCTCGCTTGATGGTTATGTTTTTAATCTCATCCTGGTTAAGTGATGTGATGGGGGGAGGGGAACTGCTGTTATCTGTCGAATCTAAAAATGCAGCTGATGCAGCAATGATTATTAAAACTAGCAATGCAAGGTTGAGTTGATTTCGTTTATTCATAACATATATTATTTATTGCGGCGTTTTCGCCAAATAAAAAAACCACTACTTATAAGAATAATGGGTAGGCCGACAAGGAAGAACAGGCCAATCACTGCCCACACTGTACCGTCTAATATTAACTGGCTGTCGGGTGCAGTACTTGGTGGAATGCTAATGAGCTTGTCATCATTGCTGAGCCAGTTAAATATTCTTAACCCCATTTCTTTGTTTCCCAGGTTACCCACAAATTGATTAGAAATAAAATCGCTATCAGCAATAACAACAATACGTTGTTTAAGTTCAGGGCTGAGGGATTTTTCCATGGCATACGAAATGGTGATGGGGCCTAGGGTATCCGTTCCTGGATTGTATTCTACTTCGCCCTGTAACTTGCCAGCTTCCAGCCAACTTGTTGCGGTTGTTTTAATGAGTGGGGTCGCTGTAAAATTTGTATTCTCTGCATCGATAAGTTTAAGACCACCGCTTTGTGGGAAAACGGTTCCCAGTTTGAAATCTTCTGAGATAGCATGCGGTGGATAACTTTCTGCCAGTGCGGAGGTCGCTGGTATGCCTAGCATTTGAGTGGTTGGGTCAACAATCATGCCCTTTATGAATTTAATATTAAGTTGTTTTGCTAATGGTTCCAGGTTGAAAAGCTTGCCGGGTTCCTGGAGCCAGAGTAAGTTGCCACCCTTGCGGATAAATTCCTGAATAAGTTTTACTTCACCTTTTAAATAATTAACCCGTGGTTCGGCGATAACGAGTGTGTTGGTGTTCTCTGGAATGGAGTGTTGTTCAGCTAGGTTAAGTTGCTTTAGTTGAATGCCTTTATCTTGCAGGCTTTTAGTAAAAATTTGGTAATCATGGTTTGCCTTGCCATCAGGAATACGTTCCCCGTGGCCGCTTATAAATAAAATATTATGCTCGACACTGCGTATTAAGCGTTGCAGAGCATTCGTCAGATCCTGTTCTTTTATTGAAACCAGATGTTCGCTTCGTCCCGCAAGACTGATAATCATTTCACCCTCTGCTCGTATGCCAAGTTTACGGGTAGTGGTAGGATCTATTTCCGGGTTGATAAAATTTAGTTCGATTTTATCGGTGTGCTTCTGGTATTTTGCGATTAAATCCTTAATCAGCGTACGATATTGCGATACATCTGCATCACGTGCAAAGGCGGTAATATTTATTTCTGAATTGATTTTACTAAGTAGCTCAATACTCGCTACGGATAGTGTGTTGCGTTGTGTTGCTGTCCAGTCAGATTCAAATTTATATTTATTTGTTAACCATGCGAGTAGAACCATGGCAGTAATAAATAGAACAATAAAAACGATGTTTTGAATTTTTATGTTAAGACGATTTTTACTGGTGATTTCCATTGTTGTAACCTTGAAGAACATTTGTATGGGTAGCTTTTTAATTTTAGATATAAGCTAACGCTGCAGCCGGTCACTATCTAAACGACGGATAGAAAGGATTAGAAAGCTTGCGGATACGATGACAAAATACATTACGTCGGTTGAACTGAACAAACCTTTCGCCATCGCTTCAAAATGATGCAACATAGAAAGATATTCCAATGC
>VAPM010174027.1_pt1 | contig 28621 bp, 20 predicted proteins | sample 3395091 | NCBI WGS metagenome assembly VAPM01 (sample SAMN08290445, study PRJNA428436) | hydrothermal vent metagenome | isolation source: Deep-sea hydrothermal vent chimney 3 | place: Pacific Ocean: Juan De Fuca Ridge
AACAATCCGGTGGATGTACTCGGAGATGCTTCTCCCACACGCATTGGAAAAGCAGTGGAAATTGTCCTGGAGGATAAACAAATTAATGCCGTGTTGGTTATCATTACCCCTCAGGCTATGACCAAAGCCGAAGCAACAGCCCGTGTTATTATCAATGCGGCAACAAAAACCAGCAAACTCATTATGACCTCCTGGATGGGAGGACTAAGCATGCACAAAAGCAACAATATCCTCAACGAAGCACAGTTGCCGGTTTATGCCACCCCCGAACAGGCTATTCAGGCCTATATGACATTGGTTCGCTATTCACGGAAGCTGGATATGCTTTTTGAAACACCCAAAGAGGTACCTCTTTCTTTTAGCTACGACCGGGATAAACTTCGAAAGAAATATGTTAAAGATATCTTCCCCAAAAACCGTATCCTGTCGGAAAATGATTCTAAAATGCTCATCACCGATTATGGTATTTCCGTAACGCATCCGCGGCTGGCAAAAAACGAAGAGGAAGCTGTCAAAATTGCCCGTGATAAAACCTATCCTGTTGTTTTAAAAATTCAATCTCCCGACATTACACATAAATCAGATGTGGGCGGCGTCTTGCTAAACATAGCCGGCGATGATATGCTGCGTAGCGGCTATCGTCAACTCATCGAGAATGTCCATCGCCATAAGCCTTCCGCAATGATTGATGGGGTCACTGTACAAAAAATGGCCGACACCAAAAATGCTATGGAGTTGATTGTCGGTTTTAAAAAGGAAGAAAATTTTGGAACGGTTATGCTGGTTGGTATGGGAGGTGTTACAGCGGAACTCTTCAAAGATCAGAGACTGGAGTTTCCACCCCTCAACGAACGGTTGGCACGGCAAATGATTGAGTCGTTGAAGATTTATCCCTTGTTAAAAGGCTATCGGGGCAGCCCGCCAAAAAATATTGATAAACTGATTGAGGCCTTAATCCGCCTCTCTTATCTTGCTGCCGACTATCCCGAAATTGAAGAGCTGGACATTAATCCGCTCCTCGTTACCACAAAAGATGTCATTGCGCTGGATGCCCGAATTGTGATTGATCCGGATGAATTAGGAAAAGAAACTACCGACTATCGTCATCTGCTCATGCGACCCTATCCTGAAAGACTGGTAAAAATCGCAAAACTCCGTGATGGAAAACAGGTTATCCTTCGCCCTATTAAACCGGAAGATGAACCACTTTGGCTGGAGATGCTGGGAAACTGTTCCAAGGAGTCCATTTATCATCGCTTTCGTTACGATTTCCATTTTAAATCGCACGAGATAGCCACTGAGTTTTGTTATATTGATTATGACCGTGAAATGGCTATTGTTGCAGAAGTGGAACAGGACGGCAAGCGGTTTATGATTGGAGAAGGGCGCCTCATTGCCGATCCTGATCTGGAGATGGCCGAGTATGCTGTGCTGGTAGCCGACCAATGGCAGAGAAAAGACCTCGGCTTTCTGTTGACCGAATATTGCCTCCAGATAGCCCAAATTGTTGGCGTGAAACGCATGGCTGCCGAAACCACTACCGATAATAAAGCCATGCTAAACTTGTTTAAAAAACTGGGGTTTACACTTATCTTTAACGAAGATACGACAGTGACTATCTCAAAGTTACTGAAACATTAACACTTAAAAAGGAACCGGAGTGGAAATAACCAGAGATTTAAAAGAGGCTGCTGAGATTATCCGTCAGGCAAAATACACTGTTGTTTTTACAGGTGCAGGTATTTCTGTCGAAAGCGGTTTGCCCACATTCCGTGGCGAAGGCGGCATCTGGAAAGAGGTAGATCCTAACTATTTCAATATTGATTTTTTTCATAAAAAACCAAAACTTACCTGGGAAATTATCAAAAAGGTATTTTATGACCCGCTGACCAGTGTAAAACCTAATATAGCGCATCATGTTTTGTCTGTTATGGGACAACAGGGTGTTATACAGTCTATTATAACTCAGAATATTGATCATTTGCATCAGAAGGCCGGCTGCCGGAAGGTAATTGAACTGCATGGAACTTACCGGCGACTTATCTGCACCAAATGTTCAACGGAATACGACTACAGTTATGCTGATTTGAAGTTTCTTCCTCCTACCTGCTTTGTATGCCGTGGTGTACTCAAACCCGATTTTGTTTTCTTCAACGAGAAGCTTTCGCCAGTGGTAAAGCGAAAAGCTTTTGAAGAGGTTCAAAAAGCCGATGTGCTACTGGTGATTGGTACCCGTGCGGAAGTTTACCCTGCCAACACAATACCTCAACTTGCCAAAGAGCGTGGTGCCACCATCATCGAAATTAACCTGAATCCATCACCGCTCACGGAACATTATACCGATATCTTTTTGGAGATGGGTGCCGGTGAAGGAATGAAACAGCTTTGCCGCCTGCTATCCTGCCATCAAAATGGAAATGGTTCACCCCCTAAAGGTTGCTGAATAGTAAGTATGTGCTCACGGGTGGGATAGTGTACACTGATTCTCACAAAATCCACCTGTTTTAGCTCTCTCTACACTATTTTTATGCCTTTTGTAACCTTTCTTTTTCTAAATTTGAGAATTCAAAAAAAGAACCTGTATGTCTTTTTCATCGCAAAAGAATTTTAATGAAAGCCGAAAGCAAACCGGCTACATCCCCCGCAAAGAAGCTACACAAAAAACCTACGACCGGCTTGGCTTTATGTCGGGTCTGGAAGTGCATCAGCAGTTACTTACCAACGAAAAGCTGTTTTGCCATTGTCCGGCAGGAATTTACAATGATGATGACGATTTTAATGCCGAAATTGTCCGCCACATGCGGCCTACGCTGAGTGAATTGGGCGAATACGATGGTACGGCGCTCATGGAATTTAAAACGCACAAAGAGATTGTTTATCGTATCAACAACGAAAATGCCTGCACCTACGAAATTGACGACACTCCTCCTTTTCCACTGAACCGTGAAGCGCTGGACCATGCACTGGAAATTTCCATGCTCTGCAAACTCAACATTGTGGGTGAAGTACACATTACCCGCAAACAATATCTCGACGGCAGCATCCCCACGGGATTTCAGCGGACAGCTATTCTTGGTATAGAGGGTGAGCTGGAACTTCCACATAAGAAAATAAGGCTTATTCAGCTCAGTATCGAAGAGGATGCCTGTCGAGAAATCTCCGACATCGGCCACAAAAGGATTTACAAAACCGACCGGCTGGGGATGCCACTCATCGAAACGGTGACTTATCCCGATTGTGTCAACCCGGAGGAGGTGATGGGAGCTTGTAATTACATCCGGTTTCTGAACCGCAGTACAGGTAAGGTGCGTACCGGCATTGGCGCCGGTCGCGAGGATGTAAACGTCAGTTGTAAAGGGGGTACGCGTGTTGAGATAAAAGGCGTGGCACACACCAAATGGATTCCGGAGTTGACTCACAACGAAGTCTTCCGCCAATGGGCACTGTTGCGCATCAAAAGGGTATTGAATAAACGAGCCCATGCTGCTACCTGGAAAATGTCATATCATGATATTTCCGGATTACTCCGGATCTCTTTACTGAAGGAAAAGGAAAAAGTCATGGCGATTAAATTACCGGATTTTCAGGGTGTTCTGTCACATTTTGTCCAGCCCGGCAGAATGTTTGCCGACGAGCTTTCGGGCAGGCTGAAAGTGATTGCCTGCCTGGAACATCCTAACCTGATGCATAGCGAAGAGCTGAAACCGCAGTTGGGGAAAAAAGACCGGGAAAAAATTATTCAGAAACTCCAGCTGGGTGAAAAAGATGGCTGGCTGGTGATTTGGGGAGCGGAGGCTGATATGACTACTGCACTGGAGACTATCGAAGAACGCTGCCGGATGGCTTTTGAAGGCGTTCCCAACGAAACCCGTAAGTCCCTTCCGGACGGGACTACCATTTTCGAGCGCGTGCTTCCCGGTGCCAACCGGATGTATCCTGATACCGATTCGATTCCCATTCCGCTGGTCGATCAGGATATTGAAAGAATAGGCCAAAACCTTCCGGAGGAGATGATTTCCCGTTACAAAACATTGAAAAACCAAGGTGTTCCTGAAGATATTTATACTTTTCTCTTTTCCAAAAATCTCTTCCCGCTTATGGAGAAAATTATTGAGGAATTAGCTGTTCCTCCGGTTTACATTGGCACTTTCCTTGGCGAGAAACTCAAATTTGCCTTGCATCACTTCGGTTCCGGGCGGCCTTTTCCATTTAAGATATTGTATCCTCTTTTTGCTCTTCTAAAAGAAAATCGGCTACATCATCAGCTGGCTGAAAGCATGTTGCCGACTATTGTTGCCTATCCCAAAATGGAATTCGATTCGGTGCTTACAGCCATCGGATTCAAACGCCATCCCGAAAAGGAGATATTGGCACGCATTCCCATTCTACTTTCAAAATTCAGGGAAGGGAAAACACAAATTGATAAGGCAAAAGAGCATAATTGGATTATGGGACACCTGCGGAAAACAGCGTTAGGCAACATGGATTTATCGGTGTTGAGTAAGAAACTGAGACAGCTTCAATAAAATATCTTCGCGAAAGCAAATAAAAAAAGAACCAATGGACAATGATATTTTTCAAGGATACAAAGGGGATGCACTGGCATTGCTCAAGAAATTTAAAGTACGCGTGTGGGGTACAGCCGTCATCGAGACTACCCGCGGGCATTTTGACGGAACAGTTCTCCCCCGTGCCGAAAACGATGATGACCAACATATTGTGCTGAAAATTGCCACCGGCTACAACATTGGTCTCGACGTGAAAACCGTAAAAAAGATGCAGGAAACCGGTTACAAGAAGGCACACTACAAAATCCCGGAAAAGGAATTTCCTAACACTCCCGGCTTGCCGAGAGTAAAGCTTTTCGGAACTGGGGGTACCATTGCTTCGCGGCTCGATTACCGTACCGGTGCTGTAATCCCAGCGTTTTCACCGGGCGAACTTTACGGCGCAGTACCTGAGCTGGCCGACATTTGCAACCTCGAAACGGAAAAGGTATTTGCCGTTTTTAGTGAAAACATGGGCCCTAAACAATACATTGCTCTAGCTAAAGCCATTGGTGCAGAGATAAAAAAAGGTATCGATGGCATTGTCATTGGACACGGCACGGATACCCTGCATCACACCGGAGCAGCTTTGACTTTCATGTGTCAGAACTTGCCTGTTCCGGTGGTGCTGGTGGGTTCGCAACGCTCGTCCGACCGCCCCAGTTCCGATGCGGCACTGAACCTGATGCACGCCATGAAAGCCGCCGGCCAGTCCGATATTGCCGAAGTGATGGTTTGTATGTTTGGCCCTACTTCTGACGAATATGGTTTGTTGCACAAAGGTACGCGCGTCAGAAAAATGCACTCGTCGTACCGCTCTACTTTCCGCACTATTGGCGATACGCCGCTGGCACGCATCAGCCGGAAAGAGATTATCCCCATCAAAAAGCATTACAACAAACGGCGGGCAGATAAAAATGTGAAAATTTTGCCCTATTTCAATGAAAAGGTTACCATGCTTTACTACTATCCGGGAATGCATCCTGATGTGCTGGATGCCATGATCGACAAAGGTTACCAGGGAATTGTCTTTGTGGGAACCGGCCTGGGACATGTAAACAAAGAGCTGTATCCTGCTATTGAGCGTGCCCACGCCAAAGGTATTCACATGTTTATGACCTTACAAACGCTGTGGGGCTATGTACATATGTTTGTGTACGATACTGGTCGCGACATGATGGCACGCGGTATTATTCCCACCGGAAACATGCTGCCCGAAGTGGCCTGGGTTAAACTCAGTTGGATTCTCGGACAGACTGATGATCCGAAAAAAGTGAAAGAGATGATGCTGATGCCGGTGAATGACGAAATCACTCTGCGTGAGCCGTACAACGGGTATCTTATCTATCAGGGTGGTGTGCCGGAAGTGGAAGAATTTATCCGGAAAGTGCATAAGTAACAAAAAGTTTAGTAATAAAAACATTACTTTTTTTTTGCTAAAAAACTGTGTCATGGACACCCAAAACAGCTGTGCCTATACGGCTTTGATGGTTACGGCAGGATTATCTTTTATGTCGTCGTAAAAATGAGCAGTGGTTACATGAAGCCATGGTGTCCACCACAAAAAGCCAATGCCCAGTGTTAAAATACAAAGTAGTGCCCATCCAAAAAACCGCAGGTACAACCCAAATAGCTTCCATTTATATCCTTTCATCATCTGCTTGCTTTTGTCCATGGCATCCGTAGCGTTGATAGAAGAATCATCGGTCATAATAAAAAAAGTCATTGAATAAGAAAGGGCAGCAATGATTCCCGGAACAATCAGTAGGAGTAGCCATAGAAAAACATACAAAATAATGAGTAGATAAGCGCCTAAAGTTCTCCCGAAACTCCCTACTTTTACAAAAAAATAAACGATGGAGAAACAAATCATCTGGCAGGGGAAGCAGATTAATTACCTTGTAGAAGGGGAGGGGCATCCTGTTGTGTTGCTACACGGGTTTCTGGAAAATATCCATGTGTGGAATGATTTCATCAACTTTTTAAAACCAAATTTTAAAGTGTTGGCTGTGGATTTGCCAGGCTTTGGTAAAACGTCCGTTTTTGGTGAAAACCACAGTATGCCATTCATGGCCGATGCCGTAAAGGCTGTGCTGGAAGCCGAAAGTATTACCAATGCTGTTCTCGTGGGACATTCCATGGGGGGTTATGTATCGTTGGCTTTTGCCAGGAAGTTTCCAAAACTGTTGAACGGCATGGTGCTGTTTCATTCGCAGGCCGCCGCCGATAATGAAGAGGGAAAACAAAACCGTTCACGTACCATCGAGGTGGTACGAAGAGACCACAAAGATTTTATTGCCAAATTTATCCCTTTGCTTTTTGCTGAAGAAAATGTGGGTCGTTTTGCAAAAGAAATAGCCCGGCTCCGGGAAATGTCGACTCAAACATCGGCGCAGGGTGTAACGGCAGCGTTGGCGGGTATGCGTGACCGGGAGGATAGTATGGAATTGTTGAAAAAAGCGAATTTTCCGGTCTTTTTTGTTATTGGTAAACAAGACTCGCGAATTCCCATCGAGAAAATTCTGCCACAACTTACTCTTCCACCCCATGCCGAGGTCGTCATTCTTGACAAAACAGGCCACATGGGCTTTGTGGAAACCCCCGGGAAAACTTTCCCTGCTGTGGAAGATTTCCTGAAAAGGTGCTACAACAAATACGGTAGAATTTCAGGCGGACAATAGGATTTGTTTTTGTGTTCTGTTTGGTTTTCTTTGGTTAATCATTTATTTTAGCTTTTTCAAAATTAGATAATCATGAATTACGCCCATAGCAAAGTGAAAATATACCGGCAGAAACTTTCTTTCCTGCCTGATGAAAGCCGGGTGATTACCAAACTCTTCGGATTGGATAAAGTACGGATTTACAAGATATTCGATCGTGTTCTAAACCTTTCTGACAAGGAGAGAAGTCGTATTCTGGAACAGGTTGTTGCCAATTTTAAAAAACGTCATAAAAATATAAAACGTATTTTTAAGGATAACTTTGACGAGATTATCCAGCATCTTGACATCACTATTTACAATGACCTCTCACTGGAGAACAAACTACTTATAGGGGCTTATTTTACACTGGAATACTCTATAGAATCTGCGGCTTTGTTTAACCCTTCTATTGTTCCTCACCCTTTTCAGACTCAGGAGGACATTGCAAATAATAATCTGAAAGTCATTCTCAGTTTCCGGGCTGTGGGCGAAGGACACATGTCGTCTGTAGTATTCCGTAGTGGCCTTCTCGACAAAAATGGGAACATCGAAATGGACGAACTCAGCCACTTGGTGGAAATGGCCAAAATAATCCACTCTGTTGAATACAGCAAGCAGGATTTTATCATGAAGCTGTCGGATATGGGGCATTACGAATTGGTGAAGACTATTTTTGATGAATTGCTGGATGCCTTTACTGTTGACGAATTGAATGAAAGCGTCAGGCATTTTAAAGACAAAGGAAGCCTTTCCCGGAAAGAGGAAACTGCTATCGACACTCTCTACTGGATTATCCGTTCCAATTATGAAATAGAGTTTGACGATGAATCCGATCTTTCGGAACGTGCTATTTTCCCGCGTTCCACTACCGATATCCGTGCCATCGAGGACGCCCGTTTTGTGGCTTATAGCAATGGCGATGGATCTTACACCTATTACGCTCCTTACACGGCATACAATGGAATTACAATACTCCCCCAACTTATCGAAACCAAAGATTTCTACCGGTTTAAGATCAAGACCATGACCGGACCGGGATCGCAGAATAAAGGAATGGCGCTTTTCCCTAAAAAAATCAATGGTAAATATGCTATGATTTCCCGAAACGACAACGAGAACCTGTTCATTATGTACAGTGATAGCTTGAACTATTGGGAGAATCCTGTACAGATTCGTGAGCCGAAATTTTTCTGGGAGTTTATACAGATAGGCAATAGCGGTTCGCCAATAAAAACAGAAAAAGGCTGGCTGTTGCTTACACACGGTGTTGGCCCTGTGCGGACGTATTCTCTGGGCGCCATTTTGCTCGACCTTGAAGATCCTGCAAAAGTGATTGCCGAATTGAAAGAACCACTACTTGTGCCTCGCGAAGCAGAACGCAACGGTTATGTCCCCAATGTGGTTTATTCCTGTGGCGCTTTGTTACACAACGAATGGCTTGTGCTTCCGTATGCTGCCTCTGACACCCGTTCGGGAATTGTAAAATTTAAGCTCAAAGATTTGTTGCAACAGCTGACACCAGTGGAGAATTAGCCGAACTTCTATTAAGAAAAACCTCTGTTTATAAATAAACACATTCTGGTTGTTATTATGACTACCGGATGAAAGGGAAAATTGATTCACAGATACCGTACTTCTCTGTTAATTTTTACCTGGTTAAGGCCAAAATTGTGAAATTTTGATAATCCCTGAAGTTGGGCAGCTATATTCGCTATTTTTACGCTAATTAATGAAATAATACCGGGTATTTATTATCCGGATTAGAAGATAGTTCTAAAGAATAAGCACAATTATTATGGAAAATATAACCATTACCAAGGTTGAAATTATCAAGTTGAACCTACCCTACAAAGAGCCATTTGTAATTTCTCTTGGCATCATCGAAAGGGCTACCAACATAGTCGTTAAAATTCATACAAACAGTGATTTAACAGGGATGGGCGAGTCAGCTCCTTTTGTAACGATTGTTGGTGAGACACAGGAAACTGTCTTTGAATTATCTAAACAGATTGCCCGTTTACTGAAGGGGAAAGATCCTTTTGCTCTGGAAGAACGGCTGACGGAAATAGACAAGGCTGTAGCCGGGAATTACACCATGAAAAGCACCTTTGATATGGCGCTTTACGATTTGTTGGCAAAGAAAGCCCGGTTACCGTTGTACCAGCTTCTTGGCGGGAGTAACTCGCGCGAAATTACGACAGACATGACCATCAGTATTGGTTCGCCGGAGAAAGTTGCCCGCGATGCACTGGCTTTTAAAAACGCGGGATTCCCGGCAATAAAAGTAAAATTGGGCACTACGACAAAGGCCGATGTGGCCCGGATAAAAGCTATTAGGGAAGCCGTTGGTGGCGATTATCCCATCCGGATTGATGCCAACCAGGGCTGGGATACCGTTATGGCCATCAATACTTTGCAGGCTTTGGCAAAATACAATATCGAACATTGCGAAGAACCTGTTCCGAAATGGAACAACCGTGAGCTTGTTAAAGTCAGGGAAAACAGCCCTATTCCTATCATGGCTGATGAATCTGTTTTTGACCATCACGATGCTTTCCGGCTGGCAGCCATGGGGGCCTGTGATTATTTTAATATCAAACTTTCAAAATCCGGAGGTATCTATAATGCCTTAAAAATTAATGCAATAGCTGAATCAGCCGGCATTAAATGTCAGGTGGGATGTATGTCCGAATCCCGCTTTGCTTTGACTGCTTTGATGCATTTTGTACTGGCCTGCAAAAACGTAGTTCATTACGATATGGACTCTTCTTTGATGCTGGCCGAAGATCCGGTAACCGGTGGAATTCAATACCGGGGTAAGGGCAAATGGATACTCGAAGAGGCCATTGGAATTGGCGCCGGCTTTGATGAAGGTTTTTTGAACAGCATGGAAAGCGTAACCATATAACCAACCAACAATGACACACGAAAACTCTGAATCACGGAAAACTCCGTTTCCATACATCATGGAAAGTAAGTTGAGACCTGTTACCACAATTAACGGAAAAGATTATCTCTATTTTGCCGGGACCGGGTATTTCCAGCTACAATCGCATCCAAAAGTCATCGCGGCCGCTGTGGAAGCCACCAGGAAGTTTGGCATTGGAAGTGCCACCTCACGAACTATTAATGGCACCACACCGCTGATTTTAAAGCTTGAAAGAAAAATAGCCGACTTTTTCCAAACGGAAGATGCTGCTTACCTTCCTTCGGGATACCTGAGCAATATGGCAGGTTTTCAGGCATTGGATACAATGGGCCTTTTTGATGTTATTTTTATTGATGAAAGTGCTCATTACTCCAATACTGGTGGTGCTCTTGTTACCGGGAAGAAGGTGGTGAAGTTTAATCATTTGAATGCTAACGACCTGAGGAAAAAAATAATTAAACATCTGGAAAAAGGCAAAAAGCCACTGATTGTTTCTGATGGATTGTTTCCTATTTGGGCAGAAATCCCACCTGTGCCGGAATATCTTAAAATTGCCGAAGAATATGATGGCGCCGTTTGGGTTGACGATGCACATGGCGTGGGAATTCTCGGCGAAAATGGCAGGGGTGTTTATGAACATTTTCATCTGAAATCTGAAAGACTGTTAATGGGTGCTACTTTGTCAAAAGCTTTCGGTGCTTACGGTGGTTTTGTTGTTGGCAATACGCATTTTATCAATATTGTAAAGTCGGGAGATGTTATGACCGGCACCAGTTCTCCTCCTAATGCCATGGTTTCGGCAGCACTTGTAGGTCTTGAATTGGTAAAAAATAATCCGGAATTTCGCCGTAGGTTACGTAACAATGCCCTGTATCTGAAAAATAAATTTAAGGATTTAGGTATTGCCACAGAAAATAACTCCCTTCCCATAGTCACCTTTTCGCTTGACAGCAGCGAAAAAATGCAAAATATTCAGAATACCTTAATGGAAAAAGGTATTTACATTCAGTTTGTAAAGTATGTTGGCTCCGGGGCTGATGGCGTATTGCGTATGGTAGTTTCTTCGGAACATACAAAAGAGGAAATAGATTTTCTGGTTTCTTCCCTTGGCATGTTGCTTTGACCGAAGCCCAACATGATTAATGCATAACGTAGCCCAGAATCAGGTATAAAACAGCTGATATCCCCCCGATGAGCAAGGCATAAGGCAACTGCGTTCTGACGTGGTCGATGTGGTCGGATGCTGATGCCATAGAAGAGATAATGGTGGTGTCGGAGATGGGCGAGCAATGGTCGCCGAACACGCCTCCGCCAATTGTTGCCGCGACAACAAGGTATAGATTTGCTCCCTGTGCATTAGCCATTGGAACTGCAATGGCCATCATGATGGCAAATGTCCCCCATGAAGTGCCTGTTGAAAAGGCGATAAATGAGCTGATTACGAACAAGATAAAGGGAAGCAGCTGGGGTGTTAGCCAGGCTTTGGTTTGCGTAGCAACATAAATACCTGTTCCTAATTTATTGCTCACATCGCTTATTGAAAAGGCAAGCAGCATTAATAAGGCCAGTGGCATCAGCTCACTGATTCCTTTCAGTGTCAGCTCAACCATCTCCTTCATCTTCATGATCTTTTGGCTACGATAAAGCACCATTGCTACCAAAATGGACGTAACCACCGAATACAAAACGGCCGAAGATCCGGAACCGGCACCAATGGCCTTTATGAGATGATCAGACAGACCATTTGCATCTTCAACGACATTCCAACCAGTGTAGAGCAAATATACCGGCATCATCATCACCATGGTCAGGATGGGAATATACATGTTGTAAGCTCTCAATTTAATACCAGGCTTTGATTTAAGTGAAGTAATCGTATCCGAAATCAAAGGATGAGCATTGTCATTCAGCACCTTACCCGTTTCCCGTGTTCTCTTCTCGGCTTTTGCCATGGAGCCGAAATCTTTCTTGGTTACAATGATCACAAAGACTAATAGTATTGTTAACACCGGATAAAAATCATAAATCATGGCATTACCTAAAACCACCATCGGATTTTTGATACCTTGTGTGAGCAGCAATCCCATGATAAAAGCGCCCCATGCATTGAATGGAATTAAAATGGAAGATGGAGCGGATGTTGAATCGGCAATGTAAGCCAGCTTCTCACGTGGGATTTTTAATTTGTCGAATAATGGACGGTACAGCGTGCCTACTGTGAGGGAGCTAATGCTTGTTTCCACAAATAGCAAAACGCCTGTAGCCATCGCCAGCAGTTGCACAAATTTCCGGCTTTTGATATTTCGTTTACTTTCCACACGTTTGATGAACTTGCTGATACCAATCATAAACCCATCAACACCGCCCGAATATTGGATAAATAGTAACAAGGCTCCCACCAGTGCACTAAACATGATAACCCTGGTGTTGCCAGGCGATTTAAAGACATTAACAAAGGCCTCTATGGTTGCAAAAGTTCCTGCAACAATGTTCCAGCCATTGATAATCAGCCAACCAAACCATGTCCCAAAAATAAGGGCAACATAGACCTGTTTGGTCTTTAAAGCAAGAAAAATTGCTAAAACCGGCGGAAGAATGGAAAAAAAGCCGTAATCGTGCATACTTATTATTTAAAATATTATGTACAACGTTTTAAAAATTAAAAAAAGGTGAAATATCCCGATATTTCAAAGGGGACGTTCTGATCCGGTACTCTCGTTAAATTACTATGACAAAACGGCTTTCCTCTTTATGGCAAATATATCCATCTTTCTGAAAGTATGGCCTGGCATTCCAGTTAATTTTTTGACAAATCACCCTGAATTTGTTAAAAATAACACAATGATAGTTCTTCTGAATTCTTATTTTTACATTGTTATTTAAAAAAAGTAAACAGATGAGGAAAACAATACTCCTATTGCTGATAAGTCTGATAATAAACGGTAGTTATGCCCAACGGCACCTTTACAAGCGGCACCACATTGTAAATAAAGTTCTTTCCGAAATTGTAAAAGACAAAGATTTTAAACCTGCCGGTTTTGGTTTTTTAGCCATTGATAGCAAAACAGGCCGGATTGTTTCTTTTTACAACCCCGACAAAGCTTTAAGACCCGCTTCCAATCAAAAATTAATTTCTACTGCTACTGCTCTTGAACTTTACGGGCCTGATTATAAATTTGAAACAAAACTGGAATATACCGGATATATTGATACGATAACACATGTTCTGTATGGCAACATTATCATAAAAGGCGGGGGCGATCCTACATTGGGCTCAAAATATTTTGACGAAACCAAAGATCACCAGTTTCTTACGCAATGGGTTCGGGCTGTTAAGAATCTTGGTATTGATTCCGTTGCTGGTGCTGTGGTTGCGGATGCCCGAATATACAGCCGGGACATCGTTCCCGTATCCTGGTCGTGGACAAACATGGGCGATTATTATGGTGCAGGAGCCTGCGGACTTTCCATTTACGACAATTATTACACAATCTATTACAGTACGGACAGCATTATCGGCGACACTGCGAAAATTGTAAAAGTTGTTCCGGAAATTCCCAACATAGTTTTTAATAACGGCGTGGTTGCCGATACTGTTTCCGATGATGAAAGCAATATCCTGGGTGCTCCGTATTGCAACAAGCGCTATCTTAGAGGGAAAGTTCCTCTCAATCAGACCAATTTCTCCGTTAAAGGCTCACTACCCGACCCCGCATATTTCGCTGCTTACGAAGTGGAAAGAGCATTAAAAGAAAACGGTGTAAAGTTTAAGGAAAAGCCATCCACCATCCGGCTTCTCCAAATCGCTGGTAAGCATTTCGGTAGTACTCTGACAGAGATTACCACCACTTATTCTCCTCCGCTTTCAGAGATTATTACGCAAACCAACATCCATAGTATCAATCTGTTTGCTGAACACCTTCTGGATCTGAGTGGGTTGAGACTTATAGGTCGGGCACAAACGGAGCTTGATACGAAGGCCGTTATGAATTTCTGGAAAGAAAAAGGCATGGACATTCAGGGGATGGCGCTCACCGATGGCAGCGGTTTGTCGCAGTATAATGCCGTTACGCCCCGCCAGATGGTATTTTTGCTGAATTATATGCAGAAAAGTCCTTATTTTGATATTTATTACCATTCGCTACCGGTGGCCGGCCAGGATGGGACTGTGGAAGGAATGTTTAAAGGGAGTGCCGCCGAAGGAAATCTCAGGGCGAAGAGCGGGACAATAGACCGTGTAAAGGCCTATACCGGATATGTCGTTTCCCGTTCGGGACGTAAGATTGTTTTTTCCATGATCGTCAATAACTTTAGTGGCAAATCAAGAGAGGCAAGAACCAAACTGGAAAAGTTGATGATTGCTTTGGCTGAGCTGAAGAAATAATCGGAAAAGAGAATATTGTTTTTATCCGGGACAAACCTGGCTAACCGCTTTTTCCATTAACTTCAGCACTCTTCTGCTGGCATTAAACTTTGCGTTGATGCCGATGGGTAGGGTCATTTTTGTTTTAATATGGCCGAATGGAAACCCGTATGCCACGGGGATATTCAACGGTTTAAGAATATCTGCTATGGCTTGTTTCAGTGTCAGTGTCGGCTTATCGTTGATATTACATTTATAAAAGACTCCCAGAACGATGCCATTGGCTTTTCTTATGTTAGTTGCCTGCACAAGTTGTGTCAGCATGCGGTCAACACGGTAGGTTTTTTCTTCAATTTCTTCAAGAAAGACAATTTTGTTTTCGAAATCGGTTTCAAAATCACTGCCTGCCATAGAAGCCAGTACACTTAGGTTACCACCGATAAGTTCTCCTTCGGCTACTCCGTCTGTTATCGTGTAGAAGTCAAATTCAGGATTATTTTCCGTGTTTTCTTCCCGTTGGTATGGATATTTGTATCTTGATCCCGAACTGACCAAAACACGATCAAACGATTTAAGCGTATAATCGTTATAATCGGAAATACCCATAGGACCGTGAAAACAAACCAGCCCGGTACGCTCATAAACAGAAGATAGCAAAGCAGTAATGTCGCTATAACCGATGAAGATTTTCGGATTCTTTTTTATTTCTTCGAAGTCCAGCAAATCCAGAATTCTGATGGAGCCGTAACCACCTCTTACGCACATAACAACATCCACATCGTTGTTGGTGAACATGTGCATCAACTCATCTGCACGTTCCTGATCGGTACCGGCAAAGTAGCCATATTCAGACAATACCGATGGTTTGTAGTACGTTTTGTAGCCCATACTTTCCAGTTTCTCTACGGTTTCTTTAAGCTGATCTTCGGAAATGGGACTTCCCGGAGTAGCCAGGCCAATCACATCCCCTTGTTCCAGCCGTTTTGGAAGCATTTTTATGGGGCGGTGTTTAACTTTAAGAAGATTCGTCTGTGAAAAAACCTTTAGGTTGGGCATGGCCGAGAGTGCACCAAGCATGGCTATGTTTTTTAAGAAAGTTCTTCTATCGGGCATTTTTTTCAGAATTAATAATGTGTGTGTTTTTTCTGGCTGAGTTTGGGAAATTTAAATAAAAAAGAAAGAATGGTGCAAGGTGTTGCGTTAAAACCTTACCTCCATTCTTTCTTCATTCAATCACTTTTTAGTCTGTAAAAAGTTTTTTATTGCTGCCACCAAACAGGTACATCAGGCGATTTTTTGTTGGCACTGACATTATCCTGATTTCTCAATTCTTCGGTAGTAGGATATTGTGCCCTGACGAGCCATTTGCCAGGAAATTCACTCTGATCATTATCTGCCGGCAAAGCCATACCTTTAAAAACATCTGTTGAATAATCGTATCTTCTCAAATCTACATAGGTCTCCGGATTTAAGAAATCAGCGATATACTTTTCTTTCATAATGTTCTGCAATTTCAGATTGGCAGCTCCCATCCCTACAGAAGGGTCAGCAACATAATCGGCAGAAGAAACGCCTAACTTGTCCATATTGGCTTTAATACCTTCAAGATAAGCAGCGTAGCCATCAGCTGTGGTTCCCACACTTGTCGTAGTTCCACCATTGATCAGAAATTCAGCTTCCGCTTTTATAAACATGGCCTCGGCATAGGAAATAACAACTATAGGAGCAGCCTGGTTTGTATAATAACCTTCCTCTCTGAAATCGGTGTTGGCCGTCGTGCTATCGGAAGAATATCCGTGGCCGCCACTGATATATCCTCTATAATTATCACTTCCGTCATCCGTTTGGGCATAAACGGGCAGGCGTGGGTCTCTGGTAACTACGCCACCTGTAAACGGGTAGGATTTGCCATCCATATAACGCACCAACCGGTCGCAAATTACATCATGGTAGTTTCCTGTATGTTTTGCCAACACTTCTAGGGAATACCAGGGGTTAATATGCTTTTCCGTAAAAGACATTTGGAAATCATCTGTGTTAGAGGAATAACCTTTGGCGATACTTGCCAATGCCGCTTTTGCAGCATTTACAGCACCAGTTCTCTTAATCAGATGAATCTCGTATCGTGCTTTTAGAGTGTAAGCAGTTTTAAGCCATTTAGTTAAGTCACCCCGATAGATTAAATCGGATTTGGCTGTTGGTTTAAAACCGGAATTATCGGCACCTTCCAACTCGGAAATAGCGTTGTCAAGCAAACTAAAAATTACTTTATAAATAGACTCCTGGGTATCAAATTTGGGTGTCAGGTTATCTCCTCCCATAGAGGCATCCGAATAAGGTATATTTTCATAACTATCCGTAGCCAACCCCAAATTCATTGCAATCAGAATTTGTGCTATGCCATCAAAATGGGTGGCATTCAGTGTTTTGGCCTTCTCTCTAATCACCTTTAAGTTTGGCAAAGCATACAAATAGATATTACTCCAGGTGCCTGCAATGGAAGTTGCGCCTTCTGATGTACCACCTTGTCCGACAAAGTTCTGGGAATAATTTCCAAAGCTTCTTTCGGCATCATACTGTGCAAATACAGTGTGGTAAATAACAGGGCCTAATAAATCATTCATGCTCAACTGACTTACATCGACAGCACCGGTAGGCGTATTAACGTTAAAGTAGTTTTTACTACAACCCGAGATAAAGGTTATGAGTAAGAAAACAGCGATTGTTTTTAGTATATTTTTCATGTTCATAGTCTTTTAAAATCCAAATTTGATACCAAAATAATAGCTTTGGCTCAACGGAACTGTTAAACCTGTAAAACCGTATATGTTACTCCCGGCACTAAATTGGTTTCCTTCGGGGTCGAATCCCTTAAATGGTGTCCAAAGTATGACGTTATGCGCACCGGCCGAAACAGTGAATTGGTTCATGTGTTTAAACTTAAAAGTGTAAGACACGCCGATGTCTCTCAGCTTAATCCACGAACCGTCCTGTAGCAATACTTCCGAAGCATTGTTGTAATTATTCCAGTCTCTGTAGTAACTATTGGCGGTAATCATTAGCGGGGTGGTATTTTTTACATAACCGCCTTTGCCGTCATCCATCATGCCACTTAAAACGCGCTTCTGGTCACGGAATTCGGTCTCTTTCAGGTTACCATTTCTTAAAGCATTTCTAAAACCTCTGTCGTAAAGGTCTCCGCCTTTTTTCCATTCTATCAGGAAATTGAAAGTCACGTTTTTCCAACTAAAGTTACTACCCAAGGACATCACAAAATCGGGAAAAGCATTACCTACTTTTACCATCTGATTGGTGCCGGTATAAAAGTATCCCTTATTATCAGAGCCTGTAATAACCCATTTGCCGTCAGCGTTTACGTAGCGTTGCCCGTTAGGCACTGTTTGAAATACCCAGCCATACAAAGTTCCCAACGCATCGCCAACTTTGGCTTTTGCAGTTATTCTGTCTCCAAAGAAAACAATCTCCTTCAGGTCTTTGGGTAAAGCGACAACTTTACCGCCTGTTTTTGACCAGTTCAGATAAACTTCCCAGCGTATTTTACTACTTTTAATGATATCTCCGCTCACCATCAATTCCTGTCCCCAGGTTTTATAGTCACCGGCATTTCTGGTCACACCCGTTAGTCCTGAAGAGTAAGCGGTTCCGACTGTAAAGATCTGATCTGTTACGTTGGTGGAATAATAGGTATAGTCAATACGTAAACGATTTTTAAAGAAACGAAGGTTGGTACCTGTTTCAAAACTGTTGTCTCTTTCAGGTTTAATGTTCGGGTCACCGAGAGCGGTACTTGACCGGTAACCACCTACTCCGTTGAATGGGAAGTTAGGCTCGGGAATAAAGTAATGCCCTACTTTGCCAAAACGAGGTGCTTTCCCAACCTGTGCCCAGGAAACCCTGATTTTGCCAAATGTTAATACATCGCTGTGTTTAAGGAAGTCTTCTGTAAACACATAGGAAGCACTTACCGAGGGATAAAAGAAAGATCTATTTTGTACCGGTAAGGTTGAGACCCAGTCATTTCTACCCGTTATTGACAAGTAGAGTTTTCTTTTATAACTAAGGTTTAATTCACCGAATACACCTACATTCTTCGTTCTGATTAAGCTTGTGCCGGCAAAAGTATTTAAGGTATTGGTCAAATCATTGATGCCGGGAACATTTAAATCCTCACCTCTTATGTAAGAATAATTTCTTCTAACATCTGATACTTGGTTTCCAACTACTAAATTAGAGCTGAAATCCTTACTCCAGTCGTGGTTAAAAGTTACCAGCAGGTCTGATTCCAAAGCACTAAAGTTGATGTTTTCATCAACAATAAAACCGTGAACCTGCGATCCAACATCTAAATTGGGAGGAACAAAACGGTTGCGTCTTTCAGCATAATTATCAATTTGTGTCGAATAAGAAACTTTCATCCACTTATAAGGGCTCCAGTCCACTGTTATGTGACCTATCCAGCGATTAAGGTTGTCATCCAAATTACTTTTTTCCAGAAAATATCTGGGATTGTCAATGATACCGTTGGTGTAATTCTTTTCAGATCCGTCAGGATACTCATAATCATTGATGGGGAAAGTGGATGACCAGTAAGAAAGTGAACTAAATACGGACTTGTCACCTCCGTTAGCCCTTGCTCCACCGGATTTTGTATAAGCGATAGAAGATGAAATCTTCAAGTTCTTAAGCACTTGATAACCTGCATTAAACCTGAAACTTTTCTTGTCAAAATTTGTATTTGGCAAGATACCGCTATCGTTGTTCCACCCTGCAGAGAAGAAATAATTGAATTTTGCATCTGCACCGCTGATGTTAAAATTCGCCTGGTTGTTGATGCCTGTTCTAAACAGTTCATATGGGCTGTGAAAACCGTCATGTGTCAGGTCTATTATGGTTCCGTCAGGCATTGTAAAAGAGTTAGCCGAGAAAGGAACGCCCCATGAATAAAAGGCGAAACTACCAGGGCGTAAATAACCACCGGGAACGTTAGGGTCAATAACTGCTCCGGGGATTTTCGTTGTCCTGTTACCTTCACGAAAAGTCTTTTGTAATGCGGGTGTTTTCACAACATCCCTAAAAGTTGTAAAAAATGACAGGCTAACTCTGGGTTTACCCAACTTTCCTTTTTTTGTTGTGATTACAATGGCACCATTTGCTGCTCTAACACCATATAATGCTGTGGCAGCTGCCCCTTTTAATATGGTGTAACTTGCTATGTCATCAGGGTTGATGTCGCCGGCTCTGTTTGAATATGCAAACTGTGATGAACTACCTACGGCGTTTGAACCTGCACTTGGCAACACGTTACCCGCAAATGTTTCATTATCTATAGCCAAGCCGTCCACAATGATAAGTGGCTGGTTATTTCGACTGGGGTCAATGGAACTCAGCCCTCTGATTAAAATATCAACACCGCCACCGGCCGACCCGGAAGTCCTCCTGATTTGTAAACCGGCTATTCTCCCTTGCAGCGCTTCGATGGCGCTGGTTTGGCTTGCCATATTCAAATCTTTGGTTTTAATCTCGCTTACAGAATAGCCTAACGCTCTGGCCTCTTTCTTCATACCAAAAGCAGTTACGACGACTTCACTCAGCTTATTTACGGTTTCATGAAGTACAATGTTAAGTGTTGGGCCGGTGACCTTAACTTCTTTAGTAGTGTATCCAACAAAGGAAAATACCAATGTACTGCCATCGGTAGTCTGTATTTTGTATTTCCCGTTTAGGTTAGTTGTGGTTCCAATCATTGTTCCTTTAACGCGTATATTCACGCCCGGCAGTCCGGCTCCGGAGGCGTCATTTACAACACCCGTTACTAATTGCGTTTGTGCAAAAAGTAATTGCGTGGCAGAAATAAACACCATAAAAAGAAACAAGAACCTGTAAATTTTTTTCATAAGCTCATAAATTTAAATTAATATTAATAAAGATTGACTACAATTTATATTGTTGTTTTTAACATATCTTATATTTTTTTAATACTTTTTAACATACAATTGCCTGAACAATAAACCTCCTTTAGTTTCATTAAAGAATTAATTTCTTTTTATTAAAAAGTTATACTTTTTTAATTCCTATTCCCGGCCAATCGTTGAGTGTTACTTTGCCATCAATCACTTTCATACCTGTAAAAGGATCATTTTTTATCAGCAAATTCCCATCCAGATCACCCCAGTCCACAAGTGGCGAAAGCTGTGCAACAGCCGAAACACCGCAGGAGGTTTCCGTCATACATCCAACCATAACTTTCATGTTCAAAGCCCTGGCAACCGTAATCATCTTTTGGGCCTCATAAAGTCCGGTACTTTTCATCAACTTGATGTTGATACCTGAGTAAACGCCTTTGATTTTATCCACTATATCGGGTAACCTTTGAAATGCCTCATCAGCCATGGTGGGCAAAGGACTGTTCTGCGTAAGCCAGGCCATATCATCAACTTGTGTTTTCGGCATGGGCTGCTCTACAAATACCACCCCTTTTTCCTTCAACCAGTAAATCATGTCCAGCGCTTTGTTTTTATCTTTCCAGCCCTGATTTACATCCACATACAAAGGAACATCCGTAACTTCCCTTACTGTGTTAATCATTTCCTGATCATTGCCACGACCCAGTTTTACTTTTAATACTTTGAAGCCTTGCTTTGCTTTTTTGGCTTCTTCTGTTTTCAGACGGACTATATTCGGCTTGTCGATGCCAATGGTAAAATCGGTATATGGTGTATTAGCAGGATTTAATCCCCACAATTTATAAAGCGGCTGATTCACAATCTTCCCAATCAAATCGTGCAACGCGATGTCAACGGAGGCTTTTGCGGCAGGATTTCCCTCAGCAATAGAATCCACATAATTTAAGATATCATCTATTCTGAACGGATCGGGAAATTGTTCCAAATTCACTTTTTGGAGGAATTTGGTGACAGTGGCAATGGTTTCTCCAAGATATGGAGGCATGGAAGCTTCGCCATATCCTGTAATTCCCTCATATTCTATTTGTGTTAACACATCCGGAGTTGAATTGCGAGAATATTCTGCCACTGTAAAAGTGTGTTCCATCTGCAATTCATAAGGTTTGAATGAAAGTTTCATCTTACTGTTGCTGCTTTTAATAACGGCCGGGGGTGTACCAAAAGACACTTTTGGCATCACGGCACCTACAGTGGCGATACCTAATGTTTTTGCAAATTTTCTTCGGTTTAAAAGCATATTATTTTGATTTTATCATTTTTTATGAAACCGCTCTACAATGCAACGTTGGCGCCTGGGGTATAGATTTGTCTCAACGAATCAACACCTCCTGCTATCTCCGGGACTAATGATGGCTCATTGGTCCCGGAGCAGGACGCGAAAACTATTAACGCTACGAGAAAAATTACCGAAGTCTTAACATTCATTTTACATTTATAAAAACTGTTATCATATTTTAAAACATATTATTTCACAAAACAGACTCTTTTGAAAATATCAACTTCCCCTGTTCGTCCTTTAACTCATCCGAATAAATCGCTTTAGGCTTGTCGCGCAAAGTATATTGAGAAACCATGATCTCTCCATAAGCTCCTGTGCTTCTGATAGCCACAAGATCTCCGCGTTCTGTCATGGGGAGCATCACGTTATCATCAAAGCTGTCGGATGATTCACAAACAGGGCCTACTACATCATATTTGTAATTCTTTATATGCACTTCCGGTTTTGAAATATTTTGAATCTTATGTTGTGCACCATAAAGTGCCGGACGTATCAAATCGGTCATGCCGGCATCAAGAATCATAAAGTTCTTATTCACGCCTTTTTTAATATATAATACCCTGGAAATGAGGCTGCCCATTTGTCCGGCTACAGCCCGCCCCAGCTCAAAGTGAACCTTTTGGTTCTTTCGTAATTTCAAATGCTCATTGATGGCGTTAAAAAAGTCAGCATAATCTGGAATAAGCTCAGCATCCGGATTTTCATAGTTAATGCCTAATCCGCCACCTAAATTGATATGCTCAAGCTTAACCCCGTGTTTGTCAAAGATGATATCCTGAATGTTGTTTACTTTCTCACAAAGTTCAATATAAGGTGCCAGTTCCCTGATTTGTGAACCAATATGGAAATGAAGCCCAATGAGTTTGATATTAGATAAATTACTCACCCGGCGAATTACTTTATCCAAAAATTGCAGGGGAATCCCAAATTTATTTTCGGGTAACCCGGTAGTCAGATATTTATGTGTTATGGCATCTATGTCGGGATTCAGACGAAGAGAAACCGGAACAATTTTTTGCTTTTTGCCTCCCCACTCATTTATTACTTCAATTTCTTCCATAGATTCGCTGTTGAAACTAAAGATAGACTGGTCGATGGCGTAATTGATTTCAACATCACTTTTCCCAACCCCGGCGAATACAATTTTTTCAGACTTAATTCCTGTCTCTATGGCCTTCTTAACTTCATTTCCACTTACACAATCAACGCCAAAGTCATATTCTTTTATGGTTTCAAGAATACGTTCATTTGCATTTGCTTTTATGGCATAATGAATAAGGTAATTAAACTTTTCAGCTGCTTGTTTAAGTTTGCTTAAACTTTCATTAAACAACCCCATATCATAGTAATAAAAAGGTGTTTCTGTTTGAGAAAAATATTGATATAATTCTTTATTAAACAAGGGTGAACTTTTTAAAAAATTTATAAATAAAGCCCAAATCTAAACCCTAAAGTCCTTATTTTAAAATTTTTTAATAATTTTATACAAAATTTACACAGAATGTTAAAATTCTAACACATGAGAACAATAGGAGAAACGGTAAAACAATTGATTCGGGAAACGCCTTTTTTAGAAGAGGCTTTGGATGAAGGGTTAATCAATATTTCGTCATTGTCCAGAAGGCTTAAACCGCGGGTGGAGAAGGAATTACATAAAGAAGTTCAGGCCGGGGCTATCGTTATGGCCATAAAAAGGTACGACCCCGGATATAATTATAAAATTAAGTTTGGCATCAAGCAATTCGTCAGCAGCCTTGGCGACCTTATTGTTCAGTCGGGGCTAATGCACTACACGTATGAAAACTCCAGCACCCTTGCCGGGAATCATCGCGAATTGATTAGCCGTATTTCCGGTGACCAGATTTATTATTCCGTGTCACGTGGGATTTTTGAAACAACAGTTGTGGTAAGTAATTCGACAACCAAACTTGTTGAAGAGATATTTGCACAAGAAAAGTTAATTTTTCAGAAATATAGCTTGTCCTCAATTACCCTGCGGTTACCCAAAAAAAGGGATGAGACAACGGGTTTTTTTTATTACATTCTAAAAAATCTGGCTCTGGAAAATATTAATATTGAGGAGCTTATATCTACAACAAATGAGTTTACCATCTTGGTGAGTGAGAACGATATTGACAGGGCCTTTTCGATTTTGATGAGGTTAAAGAAATCTGAAGGATAATAATTTGGTTTTATTTGCGAGCCCGTGTTCTCTTGTAGAAAAATTCATCCATCGTATTTTGAAATGTATTTGATATTTATGAGGAAAGTATTCTCCGGTAAACTTCTAAATAACCATCAACCATTTTGTCGATGCTGAAATTCTCCATGGCATGTTGGCGGCAATCTGCACGCCGGATATTTTCGATGGCGGGCAAAACAGCTATCGCTTCATTGATGGAATGAACCAGAAAACCTGTTTTGCCTTCTACCACCAGTTCGGGCATGGAACCTCTGCTGAAGGCTACGACCGGGGTTCCGCACATCATGGCCTCTGCCACGCTGAGGCCAAATGGCTCTTCAAAACTAATAGGATGTAATAGTGCAAAAGCTCCGCCCAGCAACTCGTCACGCCGTTTCGGTCCGGAATTTCCCACGAAAATAATGTGCTTATCATCCAGATGGGGTTTCACTTTTGCATTAAAATATTCTTCATCCTGGATCAGCCCGGATATAATCAGGCGCCTGCCTGCTTTCCGGGCAATCTGAATGGCTTCATACGTTCCCTTCTCAGGATGTATCCGCCCGAAATAAAGCAGATAGTCATCCGGGTTTTTCTGAAAGTGGAATCCTTTGGGGTTGATGCCGTTATAAACGGTGGCTATGTAATCCAGCTCCCGGCTCCGGTCGGAGTTACTAATGGAGACATAATAAGAGGTATCGTTGTATTTTTTATATACAGGAATAATCTTCGGTGAAGAAAACCCATGGATGGTTGTCACCATGGGCGGTTTGATGAGCCGTGAATAGGTCAGCGGCAGAAAATCATAATTGTTGTGCAGTATGTCGTACCGGTGAGCCATCTCCACGAAATGCGAAATGTGCAGGCTTTCACAAACTTTGGCATCCATTTCGGGATGTTCGCCGTAAGGCTTGTCACAGACTGCTTCCAACTTTCCACCGGTCATGGAATCGGCTGTGGCAAAAAGTGTAACCTTGTATCCCCTCGCCACCAATCCTTCGGCAATGTTAGAAGCCACCTGTTCCCATGGCCCGTACTTTCGAGGAGGTGTCCGCCAGCAGGCCGGCGATAATATGGCAATTTTAATGTTTCGCAAAGATTCCATGTTTTCAGCCTCTTATTATTCAGGGAATAGCTTTCCTTGTTTTTGTCAGACACATCTCTACTAAATCTGCTATTTGTGCTGTTCCGGTACACATCACCGTATCAGCGCCACCCCAGTATATTCGCACAGTGCCATCGTCTTCGGGGACAGCGGCACAGCTAAACACCACATTGTGGACATAACCTGTAATTTCCCACGGGTCTTCGGGTTGGAGAATCCAGTTGTCGCCCACGCCAATGATTTTTGAGGGTTCGTGTAGGTCATGCAAGGCCACGCCCAGCCGGTAAACGCTACCGTCCATAGTGGGGAAAACGCCGTGATAGATACTCAGCCATCCTTTTTCGGTTTTTATGGGTGGTGCTCCAGGACCGATTTTCATTTCGTCCCAATGATAAGGTACAGGATTCATAATCCGTTTTGACTCACCCCAATAGCGCAGGTCGGGAGAGTAAGAAATCCAGATAGACCATGGGCTTATTTCCGAATGAGGCCTGTCAAGACGGGCATAGAGTCCGTTAAACTTTTCCGGAAAGATGACCACGTTGCGGTAATCGGCCTCTGTGATCATGGAGAAACGTTCCACAGTTTCAAAATCACGGGTTTTGGCCAGCCCGATACGAATACCATGCGGCGAGTATGCACTATATATAATAAGGTATTCCCCATCTATGAACGTAATGCGCGGGTCTTCGATACTCCACGTTTCATAGTCCTGATACGGGCTTTTGTCGCCAGGTGTCATAAACGGCTTCTTCCTGACTTTAAAATCAACTCCGTTATTGCTGTCGGCAATGCCCAGGATGCTACGGCCGTTGTGCAGATGCGACCGGAAGACCATGATGTATTTTCCATTGTGTTTCACCACGGCGGCGTTATGTACCGTTGCCACCGGATATGGCACATCCTCTTTGGTGAGAATGGGATTTTGGGAATAACGGGTCACAACTTTCATTTTGACTCCTTTCTTGATATTAAAAAGTTTTTTCTTTTTCAAAAGCTTCCAATACAATAAGATGTGACAAAAGGTAAGCCAGCATACTTTCGGCACCCTGGTTACGGTTTATCCCTTCTTTTTCCAGCCCGTCGCAGCAGCCTTTGGTTTCATAATCATACAATGGGAGTCGCAGATCGTTTTCTCCCAAAAACCACATGTAAGAGGTAAACATTTTATGCAAATAATCCTTTTTATTTTCGGCTACGAGATAAGCTTTTTCATACATAAGCACCATAGCCATGGCATCAATAGGCTGCTGGGAAAATCTGGCGCGTTTCTCTTCTTTACGATACCATCCGTTGTTTCCAATGGGTACGATGTGGTCTCCTTTAAAAATAATGCTTTCCAGAAAGGTCATACTCTCTTTGGCTATCTTTAAATATTTCTCATTTTCGGTTTTTTCGTACGTGCAAAATAACGCCGCCGGCAACAGCCCGTTGTCATAGGTCAATTCCTGCTCAAACCACTGCCAATGGTATCCGCTTTCTTTTTCATAGGCATCGGTCAGTTTGTTGGATAGTCCGGACATTATTTTAATCATTCCTTCGTCCCGGGGGAAACGGATGAGATAATAGTTTATACCAAGGAGGGTGTTGGCAATTCCCCGTAAACTTTTCAATTGCTGAAAAATATTTACCGATGAATTAAAAAGCTGGAATGCGATTTGAAAGAAGGCATCGTTAGGCGAATGAGCCAGCAAAAATCCCAAAGCCCAGATGGTTCTTCCAAAAGCATCTTCCGAACTCTTCTTGTCGAGATATTTATGGTCATAGCTGAGAAAGTTTCGGAAACTGCCATCCGGGTTTTGCATGTAGTTGATATAAGAAAGGTAGGTGGACATTAAGTTAATAGCCTCCGGTTCTTTTTGTCGTTCGTAAACCATATTCATCGCCAGCAACGCGCGGGAGTTGTCGTCAAGACAATAGCCGTGGTGAAAATTTGGAATATTATATCGTGCATGTTGTAAGACCCCGGTGGTGTCCGTCAATCGCTTGATGTGGCTCAGGTTCAGCAATGGCAGCAATGCCAGATCAATAGTCTTTTCTTTGTAAATCTTTGGCGTATGGTATCTTTTTATGGCCAATTCTGCTGTTCTCAGATATTTTTTTCCCTGCAAAGGCCAGGTAATTCTTTGTCCGTAAGCAAATGCACGGTTACGTATGGCTTTCATTTTTGCCGGATTTTCCAGTAGCTGAAGTAGCACATAGGCCAGCCCTTCATGGTCGTTGAACGGGAAAAGCATTCCCCGCCCTTTGTCGAGTAGTTCTGTGGCGTGCCAATAAGGTGTGGAAACCACGGCGGCACCTGCACCTATCGCGTACGAAAGTGTTCCGCTGGTAATTTGTGCTTCGTTGGGGTAGGGGGTTATATAAATATCTGTGGCCGAAAGGTAAGCACACAGATCCGGTTCTTCAAGAAAGCTGTCAATAAAAATCACATGCTTTCCCAGTTTGTTTTTTTGCACCAGCCTTTTCAGAAAATGGCGATACTCTTCGCCCGAAACTTTAACCACGCCGGGGTGGGTTTTTCCTATGACCAGATAAACAATGTTAGGAAATTTATCCACCACACGGGGCAGTGCACGTATGGCGGTTTCAATGCCTTTTCCTCTGCTGAGCAGTCCAAAAGTCATGAGTGGGATTTTGTCTTCCAAATGAAACTTTTGTTTGTAGTGGCTATGGTTTTCATAGTCGAATTCCGGGAAACCGTGGCGGATAATTGTAATTTTTTTTCGTGGGATTTGGTAAATTTCTTCCAGAAAGTTCACAGCCATCTTACTCATCACGGCGATCTTGTCCGCCTTTTTGCCTATTTCGGAGATAATAGCCTTTTCGCTGAATGTCGGTTCTTTCAAAACAGTATGAAACGTGACCAGCAGCGGCACTTTCAACCGGTTAATCAGCGGAAGGATATAGACCCCGCTGTTACCGCCAAAAATTCCAAACTCATGTTGCAAAATACAAATATCTGCCGAATAGTTTATAAAGTCGGCTGCCTTAAGGTAGTCGTTCTGATGGCTTTCGCGGATGCTGTATTTCACAATATCGGGATAGGTATAGAAGCCTTCCTTGTCGGTAATGGCAACAACAAGGACAGAGGTGTCTTCTTTCTTCCCTTCTGTTTTTTTTGGTAGGGCACGTATAAGGTTCTCAGTAAATGTGGCGATACCGCATTCGCGTGGTGGATAGGTTGTTATGATAGCTGCTTTCATAAAGCCTCCGTTTTTTATTATATGAACTATAATTCCCAAAGGTAGTAATGTTTTAGCAACCTTCCTGCCAATCAACCCGGTGGAATTCTTAAATATTCTAAATTTCGGATGTTGAGGACGTAAAGGATGTTTGGGTTTTCGGTTTATCTTTGCTGAATATGCCGGAAATTGCAAATAATAGAAAGATTTATAGCCTACTGGAGATTTCAGCAGGCATCAGTCGGGCTATTAGCCGGGCTTTTCCCGATTATTACTGGGTGAAAGCCGAAGTTACCAAACTCAATTTTTATCCCAAAAGCGGCCATTGCTATCCTGATCTGGTGG